>Ga0255338_1000021_pt1:620000-701812 | contig 701812 bp, 679 predicted proteins | sample MeOH1_35cm_T4_19_FD_203715 | JGI IMG/M metagenome (GOLD analysis project Ga0255338, IMG submission 203715) | Sandy soil microbial communities from University of British Columbia, Vancouver, Canada - MeOH1_35cm_T4_195 | ecosystem: Engineered > Artificial ecosystem > Sand microcosm...
CTCTCAGACCAGCTACCCGTCGAAGCCTTGGTGAGCCGTTACCTCACCAACAAGCTGATAGGACATGAGCCCATCCATGAGCGCAATACCCACGGTATTGCTTTCTTTCCGAAACCGAAGTTCCGGAAACGTATGCGGTATTAGCTAACCTTTCGGCTAGTTATTCCCCACTCGAGGGTAGGTTACCCATGCATTCCTCACCCGTTCGCCGCTTTACAAGTGTATTGCTACACCTTCTCGCTCGACTTGCATGTATTAGGCGCGCCGCCAGCGTTCGTTCTGAGCCAGGATCAAACTCTCAAATAGGTGTTCTCTAAAATTGGACCAAGGGCCACCACTTCAATACACCTTACACCTTGCTCAACTTCCTCTATTCAGTTGTCAAAGAACAATACGTCGCATTCGTGACGCGGGAGGCGCAATATAAACGTTGCGCACTCTCATGTCAAGGGACCCACTCAAAAAACTTCGGGTAGTTTCCCTCAGGCACCGCACCGTCTGGTTGCGGTTACAGGCAAGAACTCATCCGCCCTCTGCCCTCGAACGAGTGGGAAGATAACAAGACTCCCCCACGAGTGTCAAGCAACATTTTCATGTATAATGAAAAAAATATGAGAAACAATGAATCATCACTGTTCATGCGGCGCCGAACGATTCTAAAAACGCTCGGCCTCATCGCGGCGGCAGGAATAACCGGAGGCTGTGATGCCGTCGGTTCTGTTTTTGGTCGTATGTTTGCCATTCCGCCCCGCGAGACCACCTATTTCACACCGAATTCTAAATTTTATGTGGTCAATTACGCCGATTCCGCCGTCGCCATGTCACGCGAGGTGAATATCGAGCAATGGAAAGTTCACGTCAAAGGCGTCGTAAAAACACCACTTTCACTGGGTTGGCGGGATATTTTGAATCGCGACTCCTACGATCAAGTCTCCACGCTCATGTGTATCGACACCCTCCCGGGCGGCGACAGCCTGGGCACCGCCACCTGGCGAGGCATTTCATTAAAAAAGCTCCTCCAGGACGCCGGCGCCGACGAAGAAACTGCACGGGATGTGATTTTTCGCGGGATCGATGGCTACGACGACAGCATTCCGTTTACACGCGCGATGCAGGACGACGTGATGATCGCCTTCCTGATGAACGGCGAAAAACTCCCTAAGGAACATGGCTTCCCGATCCGCCTCATCGTCCCCGGCCTGTACGGCATTAAAAATGTGAAATGGATTACCGAGATCGAGGTCTACCCGGGTGATTACCTAGGTTACTGGCAGCGCAAGGGCTGGACCGACGACGGCACGATCAAGATCTTCTCACGCATCGATTCCCCCGGCCATTACCAGACCTTGCGCGGGCCCGTGCAGAAATTCCGCGGAATCGCCTTCGGCGGCCCTAACTCCATCAGCAAAGTCGAATTGAGTTTCGACGCCGGTCGCACATGGAGCGAATGTACGATCGAACCGCCGATGTCGCCCTATTCCTGGGTCATCTGGAACTACACCTGGACCGCGCCGAAGCAAGGGAAATTTCAAACGGTCGTGCGGGCGATCGACACGAAAGGACAGCTGCAGATTGCCGAAATCGTCCGGCCACAGCCGGCCGGCGCGAGCGGATTGCACACGATTATTTCCGAGGTTGCTGAGCTCTAGTACCTTGCCGCACTCTGCGACATCCCGCTGGATTCGCACGTCCGTCCGATCTGAGTTCGATCACCCCTCCAATTAAAGCATCCGCTGAACATCGGTCTTCAGGTTCACCAGGCAGGGTTCCAGCTCGGGAGCTGACGCTCTGGTCACCACGATGGCGGCCGGCACCTCGTCCCAATGTCGCAGATCAGGACGTAGTGCTCCCTCCAACACTGTGGGCGCCGTACTCATAATTGCCATGCCACCGACGACCGATAGCTGGCAAAGCGCCCCCTTGCCGTCGCCCGCCATATCGATCATGCACCCGCCGACCATGACACTGGCCCCGGCTGCCACCGGAACCAGACTGTACGTCAAGCCCAGCGGCAATCTGATCCAGGTTTGCATATTCAACAGCGGATGATAGGCATGACTGTGGCGCATTGCGATTTTATCGAACCAGCTTTCCGTTGAAAGTCGCAGTCCGGTCGCCGACGCGCAGGACTCCAGAAACGGCTGGGTGGGCGTGATCGAAAAGTAACCGCTGGTGGAACTGGTAAATTGCAGATCCCAATCAAGCCCGGGAAATCGCCCGACCCGGTACACATGCCACTCCCCGGCCTGCCCCTCCCCATTGTCGATTCCGCTGACGCGCCGTCCCGCAAACCCTCGAAGTACGCCATCACTCTTTTTTGACGCCCCTTGAAAATCCCGGAGGCGCAACCAGTCGACCCGCGCCTCACGAACCTCCCCTACTTGCTCCCATAGAACCGCGGACAGCAACAGGTTGACCGGATCTTCTCCGTAGTTATAGATCGGCGCGAACAACTCATGATCCAAGTCCCTCAGCTCAACCTTCCCCTCCTCGGGATTCCGCAATCGGATATAGCTCGCGGACAATAAATTACTGAGATACCCCCGTTCATAACTCTCCATCACATAATCGATGAAAGTACCGTCCGGCACGAACACATTCGTCGCTTCTCTCGTGACCGAGAATGCTTTGTGCCGGAACCGGAATCGCGCCTGCGCTCCGTACTTCACCACCAGTTCATCGCAGCGGGAGGCGAACGCCTCCGACAACAAATTGAGCGTGTCGATTCGCGCCGAAAGATCAACCGCCTCCTCAATCGCCGCACAATCGCGGCCATTCTGCTTGCGCACATCCCCTGAATGACATCCGAGCAGGAGACCGGCAATCCACACAATGCCGACAGAAACTGCGACACGCGCCTTCCCGTTATTCTGAAAATCCACAGACATTCCGCCTCACCCCTCCATTGACGGCAACCCGTCGGTTTGGGCGATTCCTCTTATCACACTGCTTGCTTCTGCCCCTGAATCTCGGTACTGATAATCGTTCTGCACCCAAATTTCCGGAGGGTATTATGGCACGACTTCTCCTCATGTTCGCATCAATACTCGCCGGCCTCATCGGCTGTGATCTGCATGCCCCGGCTCAACAGCAGGACCGGCTGACGTCCCTGGGATCGGCGCAAACCCAGGCAACCGCCATACGTATCAACGGGGAAATCAGACGGCGCGCCGTGACAGTCAATGGCGTCTCCCTCAGCATTCTGGAAGCCGGCACCGGCGACCCGATCATCTTCGTTCACGGCGTCGTCACAACGAGCAATATTTTCTCGAAATATCTGAGCGCCTACTCGCCGGACTTTCGCGGGATTGCCGTCGACCTCCGCGGATATGGCGACTCACAGGAGCCGGAGAGCGGCTTCACCATCACACAATTTTCCAAAGACCTGATTGCGCTGGCGGACAAGCTGGGAATCGAGAAACCGATCTGGGTCGGCGTCTCCATGGGCGGAATGATCTTGCAACAGCTGGCGTTGGATTACCCCGATCGCGTGCGCGCGCTCGTATTGATCTCGACAACAGATGCAGCGATGGTCCTTGATAATGATCTGCCGACCATCGGGAATCCGCGCGATTTCCGAGACGTGTCCAGGAACATCATTATCGACAGTTTCCCCCCGGGAACACCCGTCACGCTCTATCAGCCCTTGCTGGACCGCATTCCAAGCTGGAACGGCACGGTACTCCGCGAAGCCCTGACGAGCATGGCTCATGCCAACGTGCACGGACAGATCTATAAGATCACCGCCCCGACGCTTGTGGTGGTAGGAGCCAAGGATACTGTCGCCACTCCGGCCATCGCGCGGGGCATTCAGGCGCAGATCGCCGGCGCCCGACTCGTCGAGTTCAACACCGGTCATTTCATGATGGCGGAAGACCCTGAAAGGTTTCGCACAGTGCTGGGGGAGTTTCTGCAAACGCTGAAACGGGAACGCACCGCCGACACACTATTCGGAACGTCGTTGAAGGGGCCTCGGCTAAGCTTCGGCTAAACAGTTCGTCGGGACCTGAAACGGTGAGCGGGGCGTTCTCCCTGAATCGACTGCACCTCGCCCGTGGTCAATTCCCGCCAAACTCCCGGCGCAAGCTCTCCAAGCGCAAAGGGACCGATCGCGATTCGCACCAATCGTAATGCGGGATGTCCCACCGCCGCTGTCATGCGACGCACCTGACGATTCATCCCTTCGCGAATCGTCATCTCGATCCAGCAGGTCGGCACGGTTTTCCTGAACCGAATGGGCACCGGTCGCTCCGGCAGCCCCGGTGACTCGTCCAGCAATCGAACCTCCGCCGGCCTCGTCCTGGTTCCGCTCAGCACCACACCCTGGCGCAATTGCTGAAGCGCCTGCTCATCGGGGATCCGCTCCACCTGCACCAGATAGACCTTCGGAAGCTTGTGTTGCGGATCGGTGATGCGGTGAGACAGTGTTCCGTCGGAGGTCAGAAGCATCAACCCTTCGCTGTCCATATCCAGCCGCCCTGCGGCATAGACGCCGGGCAACTCGACATAGTCGGCGAGCGTCGGCCGGCCGTCAGGATCGGTAAAACAAGGCAGGACACCATAGGGCTTATGAAACGCGATGGTGTGGAAGCGCGCAGGAGTCGACGCTGCCTGTGTCATCCGGGATGTGGTTTTCACCGGCCGGCCCTCGCCCTCTTCGCCAAGTGCCGCTTGCAAATGCGTTGACTGCCTATGAAGCACACGATCAATACCCACGACCGACCCCGCCACCGATTCGACCGCCGCTTCCCACGCCCATGCCACCGAATACACCGATAGAAAAACCCGATTGCCGCTCCGCACCGTACCCGGATGGCCACACATACAGATGCTTCACGCCAAAGGTTGGATACCGATATTCCACCTCATCGAGGCGATCCCTACGGGCTCCAGTCACCTCGCCTACCAGCGTGACAACGGTCCCTTCCCGGATCGTCGCCGGATCAAGCAACTCTTGAGCGAGCGCGAGAAATCGGCCTTGTGATTCTGTCCTGACGACCGTCGGCTCATAGTCGGCATTTAACGGGAGCTGCAACACTTCGATCAGCATACCGGCCTCGGTCCGTTTTGCCTTCAACACCTCACCGCCGATCACGATCCGTTTCCCGACAAAGGACTCCGGCGCCGCAAGAATCTGCGCGAAGGTCACATCCTTGTCGAGTTGGGCCTCAAGCGCCTCCGGTACGACAACGTGGGACGCACAGCCGGTCATCATCGCAGCGCTCCACCACAGCACGGCGGCCACTCTGATCCAATTGATGTGCATGCCGTCACTATACCTGAGCCTGCACATCACCCTCAAATCTCATGTCCAGTGTAGAATCGTAGGTATTCCCCTTCAACTCATAGCACGGCTCCATGCGTTCTTTCTGTGACGCCTTCATTGCCGCAAGACAGCCCGAGACCGCGATCGCCTGTAGACGGCGGGACTTAGAAGACATCGCCATCGCCGAATGGTGGATATCGCCCATGGGTTTCGCCCGGCATCAGGCTTGCTCTATCCCCTCGCATGAGAGCGTTACCACTCTCATCGGATTCATCCAGTGTTTGCAGCGGCCACAGCATCGACGATGACCGTGGCCTCTTTCATCAACTTTCTACGTGAGGAGGTTCCCATGACTCGCTTTGCCAGCTTCATCGCACTCGCAGCGTTCTTGACGTTCGGTCTCGGCACTGCCGTCTCCTTCGCAAGCGAACCAGCACCGGTCGAGCAGAAGGACAAGAAAGAGACGAGCGGCTCCAAAGCCGACGACGACATCAAGAAAAAGGATGAGAAGAAGGAGATGGGCAAGTAAGCCTGCCGTCCGGGGCGCAACACTCGTTGCGCCCCCCTTCTTCGCGTTACCAGGTTGGCATTTTGGACCTATCCAATCTGTAGGCCCTACCCTACAGAACCGTGGCATCTCACGACAGCCTCGTGAATCTCCCCGATCCACTTCCCGTTCATTCCCTTGAATAACCAGTGCTTCACCAACAGGTCACTCAGGCATCGACCTTGCTCCTTCTCCCTGCGTTCCATTATTCATCCTTTAAAGGAGGAATCTATGCATCCACGTATTCGTATTCCGTTCCAGACCGCATCACTCCGCGCCGCCTCGTTGATCGCGCTGTGCGCCATCGCCCCGATCGGATGCGTCACGAATGAAACGCACACCAAAGCGCTCACCGAACTGGACGCCGCAAAGAAAACATCGGCGCAGCGGGCCGCCGAGCTTGATGCATTGAAGAAGCAATCACAGGCCCAATCGGATCAACTCAAACAGCAACTCGCCAGCCTCCAACAGAATCTGGACCAGGAATCCACACAACGAAAAACCGCCGAGGAAGCCGCCGCCGCTCTGGCGAAAGAGCGAGCCGCCCTGGAGGCCCGCTCCGGAGAATTGCAGTCCAAGCTGGACGGTCTGGAAAAAGACAAGGGCCAACTCGGCAGCGAGCTGAGCACGGTGCGCAGCCAGATCGACCAGCTCGAAAAGAAGCTGGCCGACGAGGCAGCCCAGGTCAGCACGCTGGAAAAAGATAAGCAACAGTTGGCCAGCGGGACCGCCTCCGCCCAGAGTGAGATTGCCAAACTGCAGAAACGCGCCGCCGACTTGGAAGCCGAAGCCGCCCGCGTCGCCAAAGAGCGCGAGCAACTCCGTCAGCAGCAATCACAACTCGCCGCAACGCTCGACCAGGAACGTGCGCGGTTCAAAGTCGAAGAGGCCGAGAAAGCCCGCCTCGCACAGGAACAGATTCAGCTGACCGCCAGCCTGGAGCAGGAGCGGCAACGATTGAAGGCCGAGGAAGCCGAAAAGGCGCGGCTTGAACAGGAACGCGCCGCCAAAGAAGCGGAGATCGCACGGCTCACCCGCACGCAGGAAGAGCTGTCCAAATCCCTGCAGGACGAAATTTCAAAGGGCAACATCACGATCCAGCAGGTCCGCGACCAGTTGACGATCAACATGGTCGACCGGGTGCTCTTCGATTCGGGACAAGCGCAGGTCAAGCCGGCCGGAGTGAAAGTCTTAAAGCAGGTCGGCGATGTCTTGAACAAGATCTCCGACAAACAGATCCGCATCGAAGGTCATACGGACAATGTGCCGATCAGCACGAAGCTGCAGGATAAATTCAAAACGAATTGGGAGCTCTCGACGGCACGCGCCACCAATGTCGTGCGGTACTTGATCGATCAAGGTGGAGTGGCCCGGCAATATATGTCCGCCGTCGGCTATGCCGAAACACGCCCGATCGCCCCCAACGAGACCGAACAGGGCCGAAGCGCCAATCGACGGATCGAGATCGTCCTCCATCCGAAAGACCTCACCAAAATCACCGGCCAGCTGAGCTCCACCGGTCCGGACGGGAAATAAGCCCGCCCGTTCGCACCGCGGCGGCTACCACACCTCCTGTGGTGGCCGCCTCTCTTCCCGCCCCCTATTCAGACACTTCCCCTCGCACATCACTTCCGTTATGATGCCGGCGTGCCTCCGCAATCCACAGCGTTTCGTAAGCACTTTCATGGACCTCATCAGTATGAGGATGTGATGTTTCGACTGATCGGCCTCGCCACAGTACTCGCCCTCGGACTGACTGCCTGCGATACCGCCTACATAGCCACGATGGAGAAGATGGGCTATGCCAAATGCGATATTCTGAGCAGCCGGGTAAAATCTGCGCGCAACGCGCAGGAGGACGCCAAGAAAGAAATCCAAAGCGCCTTAGAGCAATTCGGGAAAGTCCTCGACTATCAAGGCGGTGACCTGGCCTAGTCCGATAGGCACGAGCGTTCGTCAGGAGGATCGCAGTGCGGTGGGAAGGACAACGGGAAAGCAGCAACATCGAAGACCGCCGTAGGATGGGCCCGGCCCGTGTCGGCGGACTGGGAATCGGCGGCATCCTGTTGGTACTCGCCGTCAGCTACTTCACCGGCACCAATCCCCTGACGCTCATCAATATGCTGAGCGGAGTCCAGAGTATGACGGAGTCCTCCGCCCCGTCAGAGCCCGCTCCCACAGAGGCGCCCCGCGACCAGCTCGGCAAGTTTGCCTCAGTCGTCCTCGCAGACACGGAAACCACCTGGAAGCAGTTGCTGGGACCTGGCTATGAAGAACCCCGCCTCGTTCTCTTCAGCGGCGGCGTCAAGTCCGCCTGCGGGACGACCTCTTCAGCCGTCGGTCCGTTTTATTGCCCGAGTGATCACAAGGTGTATCTCGATCTGACGTTCTTCAACGAAATGGCCCAGCGCCTCGGGGCCCCCGGAGATTTTGCGCAGGCCTATGTCATCGCACATGAGGTGGGACACCATGTGCAGAATCTGACGGGTATGGCCGAGAAAATCACTCGTCTCCAGCGCCAGGCCTCGGAGAAAGACGCGAACGCCTTGTCAGTACGCATGGAACTGCAAGCCGACTGCTTCGCCGGCGTGTGGGGCCACCACGCCAACCGCAAGCGCAATCTGATCGAGCCGGGCGACTTCGAAGAAGGGCTCAAAGCCGCCGCCGCCATCGGCGACGATCGCCTGCAGAAAATGGGTCAGGGTTACGTCCAGCCGGAAAGCTGGACGCACGGTTCATCCGAGCAACGGATGACCTGGCTCAGGCGGGGTCTGGAAAGCGGCGATCCCAACCGGTGCAACCCCTTTGAAGGGACACGCTCATGAGCCAGGACGAACAGGATTCCAAGAATCATCTGGCAACCGGCGCTCTTGAGACGCTCTTCGCCGATCCTCCGTGGGACTCAAAATCCTTCCTGGGCGCAGGAGCCACGACCCTCGCCGGGCTCGGGGCCTGGATGAATGACATGATGTCCCCGGCCCTCGCACGCGGAGGCGCCAGCTTTATGGGAGGTTTCTTGATCGGCTGGGCGATTCGCCGGACAGTCAAACTCGCCGCGATAGTCGCCGGCCTGCTGCTGGCGCTCCTGGCTGCCGTGAAGATGACGGGGATCGTCGACCTCGACTGGACGGCGATCGAAGCAAATATTTCGCACAGCATCGCCTGGGCACAGGGCAAAGCCGAGGGCTTCAAGGAAGTCCTCACGGGCTATCTCCCCTCAGCCGGAGCAGGCGGCGCCGGAACGATTTTAGGGCTTCGGAAGAAGTAGCGGAGCGATCGGAAACACGTGAGAGGACAGACTGCTTAATCCTTCAACTTTTCTTTGATCTTCGTTCCCGCTTTTTCGAACCCTTCGGCCGTTTTCGTCGCAGCCTTCTTGAGCTTCTCGCCGACCTTGTCTACGACGTGCTTCTCTTCGACCTTTTTCACCACCGCTTTGGTCTTACTCTCAATCTTTTCACCGATATGTTTTGCCGTCGTTTCAACCTGCTCCATCATCCCCTTCGACTCTTCGGCAAAGACCGGACCGGCCGCGAACAGCACCGCCGTCGACAACGCGCAAAGCACCTGTTTCCGAACCATCATGGTAGACATAGCTCACACTCCTTTATAGAGACAGCATAGCATGTGAAACACGTCTTGTCCCTGCACTCCCCCCTTTCCTCTTACCCGGCACTCTGGATTATACTGGAGCGACTCTCCGCTCTGACATGAAAGGATCATGCATGCGACGCACTGCTCTCATTCATTCATTTCTCCGTAGCTCCGCCCTCTGCCTGCTTGCACTCCCGATACTTGTGCTGACAGCTCCCGCTCATGCTGAAATCCCCCCCGCAGCGCTCGACCGCGCCAAACTTGCGACCGTCGGGGTGCTCGAAGATACGCAGGATCAGCGGACGCCGGACAAACCGGGAAAGATTCTGGTTCGCGGCACCGGCTTTCATCTGCGCGACGGCTACATTGTCACTGCCCGGCATGCCGCGGAAAAGCACGATGTCACTACCGGCATCGTCATTGAGAAACAAATCCGGATCCTGACTACCGATCTGCATGAACTCACCGCTGATCTGGTCGGCGACAGCGCTTTCATGGATGTCGTCGTCTATCGCGTGGCGGAATCCCACCGGGCCAAACTTCGCGCCAGCGCTTCCTTCGCCTCCGGCGACGTGCACCCCGGCCAAACCGTCTTCACCGTCGGCTATCCGATGGGCTGGGGCCCGACCATGTCCTTCGGACATCTAGGCAACACAAATACGTTCCTCCAAACGGTAGACACCAGACTAATCCAAGCCGACGTGGCTGCCTGCAGCGGCAACTCCGGCGGAGGACTCTTCAACGACAAGGGTGAGGTCGTGGGTATCATGCACGCCATCATCCAGACCGAGCGCGACGACTCCACCGCCCACTGCAGCCGCATGGCCTTTGCTATTCCGGCGTTGTTGGCCGAACGGATTGTGAAATCGGCCATAGACGGAAAGCCAATGACCTTTTCGAAGATGGGCATTCACATGATGGCCGTAAAGGATGGAACCAAGTGGCGGATGGCGGTAAAGGAAGTGAATGAACCGTCCAAGTCGGCCGGCATCCAAAAGCACGACATCATCATCGCGGTGGACGAGACCGAGATCAACGACGCAGCGCATTTGAAAAATTATTTAATCGAGCGAACCACCCCGGGCCAACAAGTCCGGGTGAAAGTCCGCCGCATCGATGCAGACCTGACGTTTACGGTGACGTTAGGAAGCGGGTAATCGACTCCGCAGGATGGTCAAAAAGGCCACTTTTCTCACCCACCCAACCCCGGCGCGCCGAGGCGCGCCGTTCCACGGGCAAGGCAGCAGCAAGCGAAGAGGCGAATAGGCACACACCAAGCTTCGCTTGCCCTGCTCGCTTCGACCACATGCGAGCGGATAGGAACTACAAGTAGACCCCCTCCCGTACGTCGAGCCTCTGAGCGACGCGAGAGCGAAGCTGGCGGACTTTTTCAACATCCTGCTAACCCGGCAGCGCCTGATACCAGCCGTTGGCCCGAGCGAGCGTCACTGGCTGGTCAAAGAGCCGGCTGAGGTTTACATCTGTGAGCAGATTGGCTTTGCTGCCGTCCGCGACAATCTGGCCTTCTTTGAGCAGCACCACCCGCTCAATCTCCGGCGGAATCTCGTGCAGATGATGCGTGACGAGCAGCACGGTCTTTCCTTTACGGATCTGCGCACGCAACAAGTCCAGATATTGGAAGCAGGCCTTCAGATCGAGTCCGCTCGTCGGTTCATCCAGGACCAGCACGGACGGATCATGCACCAGTGCGCGGCCGAGGAGAAAGCGGCGCTGCTCGCCGGTTGAAAGATGGCCGAAGCGGCGGCCGGCCAATGACTCAATGCCCAGTTCCTTCATCACCTCACGCGCCCGTACGACCTGCGCCTCACTGAACTCCTGGTACTCATAGGTGTCGTTGCTCGCGTAGAACCCGGACAGAATGACGTTCAGCCCCTCTGCGCAGATCAGATAGTCCCGCTGCAAGTCGTGTGACACGATTCCGAGTCGCTTGCGCACCTCCCAGACATTCCCGCCCTCCTCGCCGAAGAGACTGATCCTGGTCTCATCCAACGGCAGCGGATGGACGCCGCCCGCTAAGAGCTTGAGCAATGTCGATTTGCCCGCACCGTTGGGACCGACGATCGCCGCATGTTCCCCTTCTTGTAGTGCAAAGGAGAAATCCGAGAAGACACAGGTGTCCCCCCGATAGACGGTCGCATGTTGGATATCGAGGACGGGACAAGAGTGGTCTCTAGCGCCCCTCTCTTCGACAGGAGTGGCAACCGGCGCGGCAACGGCAACTGGACCGCCGACTTTCTTACCAGCGCTGCGCGACTGCTCAAGCCCTGCGCGCGCCAAGGCATCTACCCGTTCATTCTCCGGATGCCCGTTGTGCCCCCGCACCCAGTGCCATTCAAGCTTGTGGCCGGAAGCCAGTGCATCGAGACGACGCCATAAATCTTCATTCTTCACCGGCTCTTTACCGGCTGTTTTCCAGCCCCGCCTCTTCCAACTATGGATCCATTCGCTGATGCCCTTCTGGACATACTGCGAATCGGTATAGACGCGCGCCTCCACCGGCTGCACGAGCGACTGCAAGGCCTCAATGACGGCGAGCAACTCCATGCGGTTGTTCGTCGTGGCCGGCTCCCCGCCGCAAAGTTCCGTTTCAGCTGTCCCGATACGCAGCAGGACGCCCCAGCCGCCGGGACCGGGATTCCCGCTGCAAGCACCATCCGTATAGATTTCGATCACTCGCCAGCTCTCCTCATGAGACGTCAGAATAGCTTCCCGCAAAACCACCTTTTGATTGCAGACAGGATTCTACACCGCTCCGGAAGGACCGGCCACAGGAAGAACGAGGCCCTGCTTCGTAATGAAATTATGCTTCGGCAGGATCGGGATTGATCTTCGCGGTCGATTTCTTGCTTGTAGAGGTCGCGGTCTTCTTTGACGAACCGGGAATCTTCGGGGTCGCCGTCTTCACATCGGCATTCTGCGCGCGATGCAGCAGAGCGTGATCCATGAGGACGAGGGCCATCATGGCTTCGGCGATCGGCGTGGCTCTGATGCCCACACAGGGGTCATGGCGACCATTGGTTTCAACAACAACGGCATTGCCACTCTTATCAATTGACCGGCGCGGGACACGGATACTCGAGGTCGGCTTGATGCCAATCGTCACAACGATATCCTGCCCCGTTGAGATGCCGCCGAGAATACCGCCTGCATGGTTGGTCACAAAACCTTCGGGCGTCAGTTCATCGCCGTGTTCGGAGCCGCGCTGCGCGACCGAGGCGAAGCCTGCACCGATTTCGACCGCTTTCACCGCGTTGATGCTCATCATTGCGCCGGCCAGATCCGAATCCAGCTTCGCATAGACCGGAGCTCCCCACCCGACCGGCACATGCTCCGCCACCGTCGTGATCTTCGCGCCGACGGAATCGCCGGACTTCCGCAAGTCATCCATAAATGCTTCGAGCTTCGCAACGAAGTCGCCATTGGCGGCAAAGAACGGATTGGCTCTAACGACGTCCCAGCTCTGAAACGGTACTTCAATCGGTCCCAACTGGCTCAGATACCCCCGAATCACGACCCCATGATTCTCGTGCAGCCACTTCTTTGCAATGGCCGCCGCCGCCACGCGTACCGCCGTTTCGCGCGCCGAGGATCGTCCGCCGCCGCGATGATCGCGGATACCGTACTTCTGCCAATAGGTGTAGTCGGCGTGGCCCGGACGGAACGTATCGATGAGGTTGCCGTAATCCCGGCTGCGCTGGTCTTCGTTGCGAATGAGGAGGGCAATCGGAGTCCCGGTCGTCTTCCCCTCAAAGACACCCGAAAGAATTTCGACGCGGTCCGATTCCTGCCGTTGCGTGACGTGGCGTGACGTGCCCGGCTTGCGCCGATCGAGATCGCCTTGAATGTCCTCGGCCGAGAGCGCCAACCCCGGCGGGCATCCGTCCACCACGCAACCGATCGCCGGCCCGTGGCTCTCGCCAAAGGAGGTGACGGTAAAGATGTGTCCGATCGTATTGCCAGCCATGGCTGATTTGCGCGTTGAGGTTATTCGACGAGATCCAACTTAATTCTCAATTCTTTCAACTGTTCGGCGCTCACGGCCGACGGCGCATCGGTCAGCGGACATTGGGCGCGCTGCGTCTTGGGGAACGCGATGACATCGCGAATAGAATCGGCACCACCCAACAACATGATCAACCGATCAAGGCCGAAGGCAATGCCGCCGTGCGGTGGCGCACCGTACTCCAATGCGTCCAACAGAAAACCGAACTTCGCCTGCGCCTGCTCTTTGTTGATGCCGAGCAAATCCAGAATCTTGAACTGGATGTCGCTGCGATGGTTCCGGATGCTGCCGCCGCCGATCTCACTCCCGTTCAACACCATATCGTAAGCCTTGGCCCGTACTTTCAACGGCTCTGAATCCAGCAGCGCCAAATCTTCATCCATCGGCGCGGCAAAGGGGTTATGCATGAAGATATAGCGCTTCTCTTCCGTCGAATAATCCAATAATGGGAACTCAGTCACCCAGAGCGGCTTCCAGGCGTTCTTATCGATCAGGTTCAACTCTTCGCCCAGCTGGAGCCGGATACGGCCCAGCACGTCATGCACCACCGCCGGCTTGTCGGCACCGAAGAGCACGAGGTCACCCGGCTTCGCTTCCGGCAAGGCCGCGGCAAAGGCTTTGGCATCAAGGAACTTCGCAATGACTGACTCCAACTGCCCTTCGGGCGTGACCTTCAACCAGGCCAGGCCTTTGGCACCGAAGCTCTTGGCTGTTTCGCCCAGGGCATCGATGCGGCTGCGCGGCGTCGCAGCCCCGCCCTTGACGATCAACGCCTTGACCAATCCGCCTTTCGTCGCGGCATCCTTGAATACCTTGAACTCGCTGGCCGCTCCGAACGCCGTCACGTCGTACAACGGCATGTCGAAACGCAGATCGGGCTTATCCGATCCATAGCGCCCCATGGCTTCCGCATAGGTCATCCGCGGAAAGGGCGTCGGCAACTGCACGCCGCCGGCCTCGCGAAACACGGTGACGATCATCTTTTCCATCAAACCCATCACGTCCAGCCGGTCGACGAACGACATCTCCAGATCGATCTGGGTAAACTCCGGCTGGCGATCGTTGCGGAGATCTTCGTCGCGGAAACAGCGGGCGATCTGATAATAGCGATCCATGCCGCTGACCATGAGTACCTGCTTGAAGAGTTGCGGCGACTGCGGCAGCGCAAAGAAGGTCCCGGGATTCACGCGGCTCGGCACCAGATAGTCTCGCGCCCCTTCCGGTGTGCTCTTCGTGAGAATCGGCGTTTCGATTTCGAGAAAATCTTCTTTATGGAGGAACCCGCGGACCGCCTGCGCGATGTCGTGGCGGGTCTTCACCAGCTTCTGCATGCGGGGGCGCCGCAGATCCAGATACCGGTACTTCAGGCGAATCGCCTCCGTGATGTCCGCATCATCCTCGATCACAAACGGCGGCGTCTTGGATTCGTTCAGGATCTCGACCGCATCGACAAAGACTTCGATCTCACCGGTCAAGAGATTCGGGTTCTTGGACTCATCCGGACGCGCCATCACCTGGCCGGTGATGGAGACCACGCACTCGCTCCGCAGCGTATGACCGCCTTGATGGACCGCCGCGTTGCGCTCGGCATTGAAGACGACTTGCGTAAGACCGGTCCGGTCGCGCAGATCGATAAAGATCACCGTACCGTGGTCGCGCCGGCGTTGCACCCAGCCGTTTAACACCACGGTCTGGCCGACATGGGTCTTATTCAATTCGCCACAGCGATGCGTTCTCACCTTCATGCCACGTGTCTCGCTTTCTTCGTCGAGTGCCGTTTCGTCTTCGAGGGCTTCGCCCAGCCCGGGCGCCGGGGAGGCTTGGGCGGCCGGACACCGGGGTCCTTCCCTTCCTTCTCCAATGTCCGTCGCTGCTCGACGATGTCGCGCAACGCGTTCGCTTCCCGATCCGTCAGGAACCGGAACTCGCCGGAACCCAGATCGCCCAGCGTCAGCGGGCCCATCTTGACGCGGGTCAACTTGATTACCGGATGACCGACCGCTTCCAGCATCCGCTTCACTTGATGCTTGCGGCCTTCATGAATTGTAATTTCCACCCAGGAATTGGCTTCGGCCTTGCGCACCTTTTTCACCGTGGCCGGACTGGTCATGCCGTCTTCGAGCTTGATCCCCTTCTCAAGCTGGGCGATCTCTGCATCCGTCAGGACGCTCTTGACCTTGATCAGGTAGGTCTTCGGGACATGATAGCGCGGGTGCAGCAGGGCCTGCGTTAAATCGCCGTTGTTCGTCAGCAGCATCAAGCCTTCGCTGTCGAAGTCCAGCCGGCCCACAGGAAACACCCGCACCGACACTCCATGCAGAAAATTCTTCACCGTCGGCCGTCCGCCCGGATCGTCCAGCGTGGACATGACGTTCTTCGGCTTGTTCAAAATCAGATAAACAAACGGCTGCGCCCCTTCGAGGTGCTTGCCGTCCACCTTCACGTGATCGCGCTCGGGATCGACCTTTGTCCCAAGTTCGGTCACCACCTTGCCGTTGACGGTCACGCGACCGCTCGCGATCAACATCTCCGCCTTCCGGCGCGAAGCCAGACCGGTCGTTGCGATTACTTTTTGAAGCCGCTCTTCCATAAAAACCTTTGATACCTTCCGTGACGCGTCACCCGGGACAGGTCAATCGCCGAATGAGCTGCAAGGAAATCCATCATGCTCTCGACCGCACTACTCCCATTCAATTGTACTTGGCGGCTTCGAACTGATGTCGTAGACGACGCGATTCACGCCCTTCACTTCATTGATAATCCGGTTCGACATGCGGCCCAGTATATCGTTCGGGATCCTGGCCCAGTCGGCGGTCATCCCGTCTACGCTGGTCACCGCACGAATCGCCACGACGTTATCATAGGTCCGTTGATCGCCCATGACACCGACGGTGCGGATCGGCAAGAGCACGGCAAAGAATTGCCAGATTTCGCGGTACAGTCCCGCGCCGCGAATCTCCTGATCGACGATCGTTTCCGCTCCACGGAGGATCGCCAATCGCTCCTTCGTCACGGAGCCGAGCACCCGGATCGCCAGACCGGGACCGGGGAACGGCTGCCGCCAGACAATCTCATCCGGCAACCCGAGTTCAGTTCCCAACACCCGCACTTCGTCCTTGAACAATTCCCGAAGCGGCTCAATCAATTTCAACTTCATCCGCGCGGGCAGACCACCGACATTATGATGCGTCTTGATCGTGGCCGACGGACCCTTGAAGCTCACGCTCTCGATGACGTCGGGATAGAGCGTCCCCTGCACCAGATACTTGACCCCCTTCAGCTTCTTGGACTCGACGTCGAAATTCTTAATGAACAGGCGCCCGATGATCTTGCGCTTCCGCTCGGGATCGGTGACGCCCTTCAAGCCGTCCAGGAACTGTGTCGTCCGATCGAGCACCCGCAGATTCAGATGCAGCTGCGATGCGAAGGTCTTCTTCACCTGATCGCGTTCACCGGCCCGCAGCACCCCGTTGTCGACAAAGATACAGGTCAGCTGATCCCCGATGGCCCGATGGGTGAGCGCCGCGGCCACCGACGAGTCAACTCCGCCGCTCAATGCACAGATCACCCGATCTTTCCCGACCTGCTCGCGGATCTGAGTCACCGCCTGATCGACGTAGGACTGCATGGTCCAGGTCGGCGTGCAGCTGCAGATCTCATAAACAAAGTTCCGGAGGATCTTCGCCCCTTCCGGCGTATGCGCGACTTCCGGATGAAACTGCAGGCAATAGATCCGCCGCTCTTTATCCTCAGACTTCATCGCTGCGACCGGCGAGTTGCCCGTATGGGCGATAGACCGGAAGCCGGGCGGCATGCGCTCGATGCGATCTCCATGAGACATCCACACCACCGAGGAGCCGCCTTTGCCGATCCCTTTAAAGAGATCGCTGCAGTCATCAATCAGGAGATCGGCCCGGCCGTATTCCCGATGCGGCGCCTTCACGACCTTCCCGCCGGACAGATGCGTGACCAGCTGCATGCCGTAACAGATACCGAGGATCGGAATGCCCTGGTCGAACAATTCCTTCGCGACGGACGGCGCCTTCTTTTCGTAGACGCTGGAGGGACCGCCGGAGAGCACGATGCCCTGGGGACGATAGGCCAGAATAGTCGCGAGGGACGCCGTACAGGGCAGGATCTGCGAATAGACCTGCGCCTCACGAATGCGCCGGGCGATCAGCTGCGTGTACTGCGATCCGAAGTCAAGGACGAGAATGCGATTGTGCCAGAGTTCCATGTCGTTAACTTTCAGCGATCAGCACTGGGCCATGAGCAACTGGTTAAAATTGATACCTGCACACAGGATGACAAGATCTGAACCGAGGTGGGAATGATTCTGGTCCTGCTGAAAGTGATGGCTGAAAGCTGATCGCCTTCGATCACTCCCAATCCATCCGATAGTTCGGTGCTTCTTTTGTGATAATGACGTCGTGCACGTGGCTTTCGCGGAGGCCGGCCACGGTTTGCCTGATGAAGGTCGCCTTTTCCTGAAGATCGGCAATCGTCTGACAGCCGCAGTACCCCATCCCGGACTTGACTCCGCCGACCAACTGATAGATGACCGCGCCCAGCGGGCCTTTGTACGGGACGCGTCCTTCGATGCCTTCCGGCACGAGCTTCTGGGCCGGGCGTCCGCCTTGACCATAGCGATCACCGCCGCCGCGCTCCATCGCGCCGATGGAACCCATCCCTCGATACACTTTATATGTTCTGGCTTGATAGAGGACTGTTTCACCGGGCGATTCTTCCGTCCCGGCCAGGAGCCCGCCCAGCATGACCGACGATGCTCCGGCGGCCAAGGCCTTGGTCACGTCGCCAGAAAACTTAATCCCGCCGTCCGCAATGATCGGCACGCCACTTCCACGAAGGGCTTTCGCACAATCGGCAATGGCCGTCAGTTGCGGCATCCCGGCGCCGGAAACAATGCGCGTCGTACAGATCGAACCGGGACCGACGCCGACCTTCACCGCATCGACGCCCATCTTCAGCAAATCCTTGGCGGCTTCCGCCGTCGCAATGTTACCGGCGATCAATTCCAGACTCGGATGCTGCTTCTTGATCCGCTTCACCGTCTCCAACACTGCCTGCGAATGCCCGTGTGCTGTGTCGACGACGATCAGGTCGACGCCGGCCTTGATCAAGAGGCTTGCCCGTTCATCCGTATCCGGCCCCACGCCGACCGCCGCGCCCACGCGCAACCGGCCATGGGTATCCTTGCAGGCATTGGGATACTTGATACGCTTTTCGATGTCCTTGATCGTGATCAGCCCTTTGAGTTCGTAGTTCTTGTTCACGACCGGCAGTTTTTCAATGCGGTGCTCGTGTAAAATATCGCGGGCTTTTTCGAGGCTGGTTCCCACCGGTGCCGTCACCAGTTTGTCCCGCTTCATGACTTGCGACACCTTGAGATCCATGCGGGTTTCGAACCGCAGATCTCGATTCGTGAGAATACCGACCAGCTTGCCCTCTTTCGTGACGGGAATACCGGAGATGCGATACTTCGACATGAGCGCGTGGGCATCGCGGATGGTCTGCTCGGGTGAGATCGTCACGGGATCCAGGATCATCCCGCTTTCCGACTTTTTCACCCGATCCACTTCCGCGGCCTGCTCGACCGGAGGGAGCACGCGATGAATGATCCCGATCCCGCCTTCGCGAGCCATCGCAATGGCCAGCCGCGCCTCCGTCACGGTATCCATCGCCGCGCTGACAAAAGGGACGTGGATGCGAATATTGCGCGTCACCAGCGTCGACGTTTCGACTTCGTTCGGCAAAACCTGCGACTTCGCCGGCACCAGGACGACGTCGTCATACGTGAGGCCCAATCGCGGTTCTTTATCCAGCATGATCTCCCCGTACCAGCCCCATGGCCCGTTCGTCAGGCCCTATCGCGTCTGTTGCGCTTTATCGAGCTCCGCCAGCGCTTCCGCATTTTCCTGCAACCGCTCGCTGCCCTCATCGGCCGGCATGAATTGCTGCACCCGCGTGTTCCCGCTGTCCACGACGAACACGCTGCCCCGTGCATCCACTGCAATCCCGTAGGGGAAATTGAATTGCCCGTCGCCGTTCCCGTAACCGCCCCACTGTGTGATGTAGTTGCCTTCTTTGTCGAATTTCTGCACGCGCTGGTTTCCGGCATCCGTCACGTACACATCGCCGGCGCCGTCCACCGCCACGCCCCAGGGATTCCGCAACTGCCCGGCTTCCTGCGCAAGCGGGCTGCTCGCATGGCCGGCCTCGGGGCTCCCGCCCCACTTGGCCAGCAACTGCGGCAACACGTTGGTGCTGGTATCGAATTTCTGGATGCGGTGATTGCCCATGTCCACGACATACACCGCGCCGTCGTTCTGGTCGACAGCCACGCCGCGCGGGAAGTAGAACTGCCCGTCGCCGCTGCCGAAGCTGCCCCAGGCCATGATGAACTCGCCCGCCATATCGAACTTCTGCACGCGGAAATTCGCGCTATCGACGACATATACAAAGCCGCGCACACGATCGACCGCGATGCCCCAGGGGGCATTGAATTGGCCCTCGCCGTTTCCACGCGACCCGAACTTCATCAGATATCCACCGAGCTTCCCGTCGAACTTCTGCACACGATGGTTGTTCGTGTCGACAACCCACACATCGCCTTTGCCGTCGCAGGCGATACCGGTCGGGTTATGGAAGTTCGCATTGGCCGATCCGAAACAACCCCAGAGGATGATGAAGTTTCCGGCGTTATCGAATTTCTGGATGCGATTGTTGCCGTTATCGACGGCGAACAAGGACCCCTGCTGATCCACACACAAGCCGTACAACGGCGCCATGAACTCGCCCCCGTGCAGCAGCGAGGCGCCGCGGCCCGGCTGTCCCCACTTGGAGACACAGACGTATCCGGACGTATTGACGAGAATGCTGGCGCTGGCCGGAGTCGAGACGTTGTTACCCAGGTCCTTGAACCAGACATAGATGGTCTTCGGCCCGTCGGTCGGCGATAGGATGAAAGGAATTGTGGCGCCAAACTTGATGGCCGTTGTGACATCGACCCATCCAGGCGTGCCACCCATCGGCGTCAGCGGACTTTCCGAAATGAAATAGGCGGCGACGCCGGTATCCAAATCCGTGGCGGAAATCGTGACGACCACTTCCGGCGAATTGGTCATGAACGCGCCGTGATTGATGACGGCATAGGGATTCTGCGGCGCCGTGATATCGATGAGCACCGGAATCGATGTGACCTCTTCCGACACCTCGCTTTCGGTGCCGTCTTCGAACACCGCCGTGATGGCATAGAAATAGGGCGTATCGTTGGTCAATCCGGAATGCGTGTAGGGACTGGTGACCCCTTCGATCTTGGTGCCGGTCTGGATGGTGACACCCGCGGCAGTGTTGAAATACAGATTGTAGGAGACCGCACCCTGCACATCCAGCCAGCTCAAATAGATTTCCGTGTCGCCCGGCTTGACCGCCACGCTACGCGGAGGCTGGACCGCACCCGCCGCCGGAGCCGGCAGCGCCTGGTCTTTCCCTCGATTGATTTCTTCTTCTGTCGGCACATACTTCACGACACGGTTGTTCCCGCTGTCGACGACAATGACCGCGCCCTCTTTATCGACGGCGATCCCGGACGGGAAGTTCAATTGTCCTTCTGTCTTTCCGCGATTCCCGAAGGAGCAGAGGAAGGTGCCGTTGCCGTCGAATTTCTGGACACGATGATTGCCGTTATCGACGACGTAGACGTTGCCGAGCGCGTCGCACGCGATGCCCCAGGGCGACTTGAACTGCCCCGGCCCGTGCCCTTCACGCCCCCACTTGGTCAGAAAGCTGCCGCGCGCATCGAACTTCTGAATCCGGTTGTTGCTCTCATCGGCCACAAAGATGTTGCCGACGAAATCGACCGCGACGCCGCGGGGAAAGAAAAAGGCCCCGTCGAAACTCCCGTCACGCCCCCACTTCAACAGCGGCTGGCCGTCGGACTGAAACTTCTGAATGCGGGCGTTGCTCGTGTCGGACACGTAAACATTACCCTCTTGATCGGTCGTGATTCCCCAGGGCACATCGAACTTGCCCATGTCGGCACCGCGCCAGGCGAAACCGAATTTCCCCCAGGCCTTCATCGCGTTGCCTTCAAGATCGAACTTTTGCACGCGGTTATTGCCGCTATCGGCGATATAAATTACGTCGTCCGGCCCGACCGCCAACCCGCGCGGATAATAGAAACACCCTTCCTGCGAGCTCGGTTCACTCCCCCAGCGAGCGATGAACTTCCCGTCCTTGGAGAACTTCTGAATCGAATGATTGTCGGTATCGGCGACATATATGTTGCCGTCTTTATCGAGCGTGAGGCCGGTCGGAGAGCTGAATTCTCCATCGTCCGCGCCCTCTTGACCGAAGGCCATGGCCAAGAGATACGGTGAGGGAATCGCCATGACTTCCTGCGACTCCAGGCTCTCCCCCTTCTGCGTGACCACCGTCACGACATAGTGATAACAGGTCCCGTTGGCGAGGTCGTCGTGGAGAAAGGGAGAGGTCGCGCCTTCGAGACAGGTTGCCTTGTCCTTCTTCACCCCGATGACGGCTTTGAAATCCTCGGCGCTGGCGATGGGGCGCGTGAGCTCTGAGAACTTGATCTGCACGCCCTTCGTCGTCTGGAAATAGAGGTTGTAGTACATGGCGTCGGGGACCGCATCCCACGTGATGGTGACGCGACCATTGCCTGCTTTGGCCTGAACGTTCTGCGGCGCGGGCGGCAGCTCTTCATCCGCGGCGACCGAATCGCCGGCGCCCCACTCACTCTGGGTACCTTCGGCGGACAAGATCAGCCGATCAAACTGGAACATTTCGTCAAAAAGCCATGCCTTCATCATAGGTGTTGCCTCGTGTTGCTAAAGCCGTCCCGCGCCAAGAACCAAGGGTCTTTCAATCACTTAGAATTGGATTGGCGAGTCTAACAAAGCGCTTGAAACAGAGTCAAGGAGCGGGAATCTGAGTCGCCGCTGAGTGGGAAGGACTATCGGCTGGTCGGCGATGCCTGTCGCCGGAGATTAGGGCGGAAACCTGACCTAGCTCTGCTGAGCTGATTCCTCAACGAGCACATCCTCACCGTTCACCTCAACCGCCATCATGCGCTCTTCCTCAACCCCAGATTCAATTTCAACTCCCTCTGCATCCGTCACGGAAGACGCCTCTGCCCCCAGAGCCTTGATCGCTTCCGTCGTGCTGTCGATCACCGCCTCTTCGGCAGCCGTCGGCGCAGCCACCTCCATGGACTCCATCGGCAACAGCGACTGATCGGACTCGCCCAATTCCGTGAACTCCCGCAGCGGCGGCAATTGCGTCAGGTCGTTCAAACCGAAATGCTCAAGGAAGAACTTGGTCGTGCCGTACATGATCGGTCGCCCCGGCACTTCCTTCCGGCCCACGATGCGCACAAGCTTCCGCTCGAGCAAGGTCCGCACAACCCCGGACGTTTCGACGCCGCGGATCTCTTCGATCTCCGAACGAACGATCGGCTGTTTGTACGCAATGATCGCCAGCGACTCCAGTGCGGATCGGGACAGCTTCGCCGCCGACTTTGTTTTATCCAGACGCTTGATCCAGGTGGCGTATTCCTGCTTGGTCACCAGACGGAACCCGCCGGCGATTTCAACCAGTCTGACCCCACGCCCCTCCTGCTCCAATTCCTCTCCCAGGCCGCGCAGGGCTTGCGCGACATCCGCCTTCGTCACATCGCCCATGATCGCCACCAGACGTTGCACGGACAACGGTTCGGGGGAGACGAATAACAGGGACTCGACAATGCCGCGCAGTTCGCGCTCGGCAATCGCCTGCACCGCGCCATTCACGGGTGCCGCCTCTGCAGACGGGGGTTCGTTCGATTCGGCTTCAGCCGAAACTTCCGTTGCAGCCGAGTCCTCAGATCCCTCAGAAACCACTTCGCCGGCCGATATGTCGCATGGCGCGGCGTCGATGGCTTCCACCGATTCAGAGACCTCAATATCGACCTCAACCGAGGTCATATTCATTTCGTCGGTGATCGGAGTCATGTCCCCCTCCATTCGGCGTCTAAATCATCGAGCTCAGCCGGATCCGGCACGAGCGAGAACGTTCGTGAAACCAGAATCGGCCCGAAGGTCTCGCTTTGAAAGACGTGCGCGACCCGCAACCGGATCAGTTCCAGCAAAGCCAGAAAGGTCACAATAATCACCAGCCGGTGGCAGGATCCGTCAAAGAGCGCGGCAAACGATACGGAGTCCTTGCCTTCCAGCGTTTCCAGAATCACGTTCATCCGTTCCCGCACCGTCAGATTGTCCGGGACAATTTCAATCAGCGTCTTTCCCGGATTCCGCTCGACGATCGCCTTCAGCGCATCGACCAGATCGAAAAGCGACACATTCTCCATCAACGTCTCATCCGACTCGACTTCAGCAACAACCGGCTCCGGCTCGCGGCTGAAAATCTCCCGCCACATTTTCTCCTGGCCGTCCAGCTGGCGCGCGGCTTCCTTGTACGTCTTGTACTCCAGCAGCCGCCTGACCAGTTCCTCGCGCGGGTCCGGCCCGTCTTCCTCGTCCTCCGCGGCTTCGTCCGCCGGCAGCAGCATCTTGGACTTGATCTGCAGCAGGGTGGCCGCCATGACCAGAAACTCCCCCGCCACATTCAGATTCAATTCCTTCATCGCCTCGACATATTCGAGATATTGCTGGGCGATCAGGTTGATCGGAATATCGTAAATATTGATTTCGCTCTTCTTGATGAGGTGAAGAAGCAGGTCCAGCGGCCCTTCGAAATTCTCGATACGGACCTGATACGGCAGCTCGGTTTGTTCGAACCCGCTGGTCTGTTGATTGGGCTGATCCACGAGGGCGTTATAGCAAGTTATAGGGGGGCAGGGCAAGCCCGAAACTATATGTTGGGGGTAGCCCCCGGTAGAGGATTACTTTAGCTTCACGGCATAGGCGACGAGAAAGGCTGCCACGAGCAGGATGCCCAGCGTAATGGCATATTGCTGAAATCCGGGTTGCCCGCCGCTTTCCGACTCTGCCTGCGCGATCCCCTTGGTCCCATTCGTGAGAGGCTTCTGATCGAAACGGACCTTGGCCAAATCATCGCCCCGCTTAAAATCCGCATTCGAGAAATCAGCGGTTTGGAGAAACTGCGCTCCGGCAAACCGCGCCTCACCGAAAAAGACCGCGAAGGCAAAGAACGCCTCCCGGCTGAAAATGGCGTCGGAAAAATTCGCCAGTTTCTTGAATTGCGCGCCGGAGAATCCGGTCCCCAGCCCGAACCGCGCCCGCTCAAAGTTCACCGGTGCTTCATAGACCACTTCAAGAAACTCCGCCATCCCGTCGAAGAGACTTCCCTGGCAGTCCACCGGCCCGCGAAACACCGAACGATGGAAGCGGGTATGGGGACCGAACCTGGTATCGGCACAGCTGAGCCCCTGGGCAAAGTGTCCTTGAACGAAATAGGCCTCCCGCTCAAACAAAGCGCTATCCATTGTCAGCACTCGCTGAAACACCGACCGTGACAGGTCCACACCGTCCTTAAACTTCGTGCCATGAAAATCGACCGTTCCCTCGAATTCCAGTGTGCCCTTGGCCGATCGATGCCGGAGGGCCCCCTCAACCACCGAATCGCGGATAATCAGATTCCCCGCCACGATCCGCTGCTCTTCGTCGTTCAGCGCGCTGAGCGCCGCCTGCTGATCGGGTGTAAGTCCTTTCGGGATTTGCGATTTCCGAACCGGCAACTGATCGAAGATCAGATCGCCCTGCAACACGACTCCGGCCAAATCGACCGCCTGTCCCTGCGTGAGCGCCTTCAGCACACTCGCGGCAGAAACGGCATTCACAACGCGTTCAGCGCTCGTACAGTCCTGGCTGAGATGCTTCATGAGCGGGCCGGGTTTTCCACCGGGAGAGGACTCAACCGTGCAGGCCGCTTCAGCAACACCAGCGTGGCAGATGCCGCCCAACACCAGCAGTGCGCACAACAGTACAAACCCGCAGGGTCGCGTCGTATTCATCATAATCGCCGTTATACGAGATGCCTGAGGCCAAGGCAAGACGGGAGTTCGAACAGACCGTGCTAGTGAAGACCGGCCAGGATCGCCTGATACTCATCTTCAGTCAAACGATGCATCCCCAGGCTCAGCCGCCGGGTGAGTTCCGTCTGATCCTGAATCTGGAGTACCGACTGCAACAGACTGTGACTCTCCTGAGGGGTCGAGGTCCACTGCTTCGTCAGCTCGACGCGCACGAACCCGAATCGCGCTTCCGTCTTAAAATCCTCGCGCAGAAACTCATCCATCTGCTGCAGTGGAAGCACCGGAGAGATAATCTTCACATCGGCACAGATCCCCGCCTTCAGCACATAAATCAGCGCATGGGAATCGGGAGTCAGGAACGTAGTCAGATTGTCACGGATCAATGCCGAGCAACAGCCCCATAACCCGTGGGTCAACTGGAGCGAGGCGCTTTCAGGTGAGCTGCGCTCGCGGAGGGTACCGGCCACAAATAAGAAATGACTCATGGATGTTCGGGATCAGAAACCAGGAAGGAATGAGACGGTCACTACGCTCATAGGTGCCGATCCTTCTCGATCTCCGGAAGGACCGGCACATGCCACAGAGACCGTCCGTCAGTTATTACGATAATCGTCGGTGTCGTCCAGCAGGTCTTCAGACTTCTCAAGGAAGTCAGCGGCTTCATCGTCATCGGTGAGCGCCAGGTCTCCCTGCAGCTCCTCTTCGATGTCGCCTTCCGCTTCGCTCTCGACCTCTAATTCCTCTTCCACCAACTCTTCATCCACATCGATCTCTTTCGGCACCAACACCGGAGCCGGCCTGGCCGGCACCGGAGGCCTCGGGGCTTCCTCAACCGGAGGCACCACGGACTTCACCGGAGCAACGGGCTTAGGGGCCGCAGGCTTCTTCGCAGGAATGGCTTTCTTGGGCGCCGACTTGGCAGGCGCCTTCTTCTTCGCTGCCGGCTTAGCGACCTTCTTGGCAACGGCCTTTTTAGCAGGCTTCTTGGCCACCGCCTTCTTGGCCGATTTCTTTGCCGACTTTCTCGCCACGGCTTTCTTGGCCGGCTTCTTGGCAGCCGCTTTCTTAGCCGGTTTGGCGACCTTTTTCTTGCCTGACGACTTCTTGACGGCCTTCTTTGCCACGACCTTCTTCTTGGACTTCGCCATCAGATTTCCTCCTGATCAAGTGCACAACGCATGGCGGATCGCATTGCGGCCTCCATCTAGCATGAACCCATAGCCTCTTGCAACCGGGAGAATTATCGACCGAAACCTGCGCAGTTTTGGCTAGGGAGCCGCCCAGTCCATTCGGCCACCATCCGAACAGTACAGCCCCCGTCACGGTAGCTTCCTATGACCTCCTGGTCATGCAGGGTCTATCCCCGCAGGGAGGGCGCCATGGTAAACTGAACGTGGGACTCTGGACCGTTTGAGGAATCATTCATTCTGAATCCGGCTCTCATACATGCAGAAAAGAAAAAGGACCCATCAGCCCATGACACGCTTTCTGACTATCACCCTCGTCAGTCTTTTCATCACCAGTCTGGCCTGGTCGACGACGGCCATGCCGATCGCGACGCAAATCATGATCGAAGACGGATCCCCCTACTTTGCACCGTCAAAAGCCATCGCCACCAGCGGGAGCCCCATAAGCTGGTACAATCCAACGCCTACGGATCATACGGTCACGCATAACGGGTGCGTCGAAGATGGCACCCCCTGCCTTTTCGATTCAGGCATCATTCCTCCCGGAGAGCAATTCAGCGTTCCAGGTCTCCCCCCCGGCCGCTACCCCTATCACTGCCGCATCCATCCCATCATGCGCGGTGTGCTGACCGTGACGGATGCCGCCACCATGCCGTCCCAGCTCTAACACTTCTTTGATCGCCCACATCTCGTTCCTTGCAGGACACCAACAAGAGACGCTTCACGAATCTCAATATGTCCGGTGCATTGGTCTTGCGAGTTCACCATCCGCTCAGGTAGTCTGCGCCTTCCCACGGGGTAGGAACACAGGTCATGAAGCCCGTTGCCGCAGTCCAAGAACCGCTCCAGCTCACCGGCGAGACACTGAATCTCCTCGCCTGGCACATTCCCGATCTTGTCGCCTATCAACATCGCGAAGATGAATACTGGCTCGCGCCGCTTGACGATAATTTCCCGCTGATCCGGCTCAACCTGACCGGCATCGAAATGCTGAAGTCGATGAACGGTCACATCACCGTCGGCGCCCTGCTCGAAAAATACGGCACCAAAATCTGCGGACCGGATGGCCAGCCAGGCCAATGGCATCTGGAACGCTGGGCCACCCCGAATTTCTCTCTCTGTTACTTCGGCACCGAACCGCCGGGCGGACACCGGCACCAGGCCAAGTGGGACATTCTACTTCAACAGATCCGCGAAGGCTGGTCCGGGCAGGAAGGGTTCGAGGGCGAAGAACATCTGGAAGATTTTCACCATCATGAATTGACCGAGAGCGCCGAGGACGACGGCCACTTCGACCTGATCGAAACCACCGTCTCCCACCTCTTCCGCGAGCCGAACGAGGCGCTGAACGGCCTGACCTATGGCCGGCTCCTCATGCGGCAACTCCGTCAGCTCGGCTGGTTTAATCCCAAACCTAAAGTCATCGTAGAAGTCGGGGGCGGGCTCGGTTACGTGGCGCGCGAACTTGCCAAAGAGCTGCTGCCGTTCGAACGGCAGAGCATTCGCTACATCTCTCTCGACATCACCAGCCCGTTCTTGAAGCTGCAGACCAAACGGGCCAAAGAGGGCGGCTGGGGTGGACTTGGAACCAGGGCCAATGCCGAAGCTCTGCCCTTCACGGACAACTCGGTCGATCTCGTCATCGACAACGAAAACATGGCCGACATGACGCCGGTCAAACTGACGCGTCAGGAATTGCTCAGCAATAAAGGCGAGACCGAGCAGCATCAAGAAGCGCTGGATTGGATCAGACGCCTCCGGCTCCCGATCGAATCCAACCCGCCGGACGATGTCATCTTCAACCTGGGCCCGATCCGCTTTGTCGCCGAACTCTGGCGGGTGCTGAAACCGGGAGGACATGCCTTCCTGACCGAATTCGGCGTGGAAGAAGGCTGGCCTGCCTCAGTGAAACTGCCGGGGCATACCGAATATGAAGTGCAATACAGTCATCTGCGGCAGGCAGTGCGTTGGCTGGGTTTTCAGGAACGCTACCTCTCGCTCCCGCAGTTCCTCGCCATGAAGCCGGATACCAAAGTCCTCTGCACCGGCGCGGCCTATACGATTCAGCGGTTCTGCCAGGCCATGAACAAACCTTTCACCGTCCGCGCCTACACCGAGAGCGAACTGAAGCAGACCCTCGGGGACATGCTCCCCAAAATCCACGGCGCCCACTACCACGACGTGGTCGATCCCGCCTGGTTCGGCCTCATCGATTTCAAAGTGCTGTTACTGGAAAAGCCCGGCGGCGCCCCCAAAGCCCAGTTCACCGAGACCAAGGGCTATCGGTGGTATTCGCAGAAGTAACCGCACATCCGCTCACCCGACTACCTTCATTCTTCGACGGCCCTTTCTGCGATCGCCGATCCGTTTACCGGCGCCTCGGATTCTTTCGGAGGCAGGATGAATCCGAGCGGGTCACGGACGAACTCCCGCAGCAGCCGTCCGGCTAATTCAACCAAATCCCGGCGTGGGAAATCGTATGCACGCAAAGCGGTGTGCAGCGAAAGAAAAAAACTGACGCCCAAGTTCAGCACGAACATGACGGCCACGCCGGCGATGGCATAGAGAAACCATCCGTCTCGATACCATTCCGCCTGCAGCGACGCGCTGGCCAGCGCCAACATGCCGCTTGAAAGGGTGACGTGACGGACATCCAGGGGAAACCCGAAAAACATCCCGATGGCCGGTGTCATGCCCAGCATGATCCCGAGCGACACATTCGTCCCCCATCCGGCAATGTTGTGCGAGAACCGGTCCGCCCACCGGGTCATCCGCGCGCCCCCGAAGACCCGGACGCCCCAGGAATGCTCCGCCAGAGCCTGCGGCACGTTGTGATACACGGCCCAGTTTTCGATCCACCCTCCCGCCAGACTCGACAACCACAGAGTGACCCCGGTCAGAGCGGCAAAGATCACCGTCCCGCTGTTCACCGGGCTGAGCGTTTCATACACATGTTCGGCCGCGTGCAAGTCGAGAATCGGCGAGCCGGTGACCGCCCGCCAGCATGCGTCGAGCAGATAGGCCGAAGCCGAAACGACCAGGACGTTGCTGACCGCCGCCGCAATCTGAGAGTAGGAAATCCTCTTGATGAACGCGACGATCTCATCCAATCGCGCTGCTCCGGCTTGCTCACGCATAATTGTCGCAAGCGTTGCCGCCGTCATCGCCGGCTGCTTGGTGGCGAGAATCAAGTGGAAGGTCTGCATCAGCAGAAAACTGACCGCATAGTTGAGCCCGTATCCCAAGCCCGCCAGAAACGGCGCCAGGCCCAGCGCGAAGATCGACATCTTCATCGCCGCGGTGAAGGCGGTGAGCACACCGCCACCAGCCGCCGCCGCCCAGATCTGCCAATACTCGCGCCGATCCTGCGCGATATAGTGCTCACCCGTGGCACCCGACCGGTCAACGATCTTCCGATGTAATAGCCGTGTATTCGTTTCGAGCAGATGTCCGACGCTGCACTCGTGCAAGCTGGCTTCAACCAGGGCGGTGAGAAAGGCCTGAACAGCTCTGGCATGAGACGCTTCGTCGCGGCTCACCATCACTTCGACCATCGTTTCCATACGCCTGAGACAATGCGTCAGGACCTCCAGGCCATACACAATATCGAGGCTGACTCCGGCGACTTCCAGTTGACGACGAATCCAGCGGATTTCGTTCTGACACTCCGCCGCTGCCTCCGCCCAAGCCGCCTCCAGAGAGTCGACTCCCGCCCCCGATTGCCAGCAACCGGCGAGTTGCTCGCTGACGCAGGCCAACCGGTAAAACGGTGATTCTATAATTGCCGAAGGCCGCCGGCTCCTTGCGCGGAGCTTGTCCGACAAGCCCTGCGCCTGCACACGAATGGCCAGCAAACGAAAACCGTCAGTAAACGCCCGGACGAGCGGATTGAGCCGGCCAGGAATCGACGGCGGGGTCAGGACGGCGAGAATTCTAGAGAACAGTCGAGGAGGAAGTTGCGCAAACCATTTCACCTCGACCGCACTCCGATATTGCCGTTGGAGGAGGTGTGTCAGGTCCCGATCGTTTCTCACGGCCGGAAGTACCTTATGCAAAATCCGGTTCGCCACCTCCACCAGCAGACCACGATCGCAGGGCAACCCGGCCTCACCCACCAGATTGACCGCATCGGTCTCCTGGAGGATCAGCCCGACAGCTTCCTGCACCCGCTGCCTGACCTCGGGAACTCCTTCAAGCACATCCAGCAAGAGTTCCCAATAGAGATAGGCCTCGCGCCATCGCATGCGGACATGCAGCACGTGCAACGACTGGCTAGTCCCCACCCGCGTCCAATGAATCAGACGAAGCCAGGTATCAAGCCGGTCACCGAGCGTGCTTGCGCCGACAAAGTCCTGTAGGGCCATGGCGAGGGCTTGCCGTGTGGCATTGTCCGCACTGGAAGGCCCAAAGAACGCCAGGACCTGATCACGCACCGATCCCGCAGCAGGCGGAACACCTCCCTGGATGAAATCTGCCGGCACATCTTCTGGTTTGTCAGTCACGCGCAGTCCTCACTAGAATAAAACCAGAAACGACTGTACAAGACTCCCTGGCAGAGGGGCAACCCGAACAATGGCCTCATCGACTTCAACATGCTGTATTGGGAAAGCCCGGCGGCGCCCCCAAAGCCCAGTTCACCGAGACCAAAGACTATCGGTGGTATTCGCAGAAATAGCAGAGCTGATGTTCTCTCGATACCTATAACGTCTTGCCTCAGTTTCGCCCCTCTCACCCCGGACATAGAGTCTTGCCCGGGTAACCCAACCGCAGCCCCTTGAACTCTGCAACATCGTGACTAACTAAACAATAAGCATCTTGAACGGTACTCCTGCTCACCGAATATTCCCTGGTGATTCAGGGAAACATTCACAGGTCTGGCTATAGAGGGAGGTGCGAGTCGTGAACGCTCGTTTCAACATATCAGCGGTGCTTTCTTTGACTATTGCACTGGTATTGATGCACGGCGCAAGAACTCTTGCTTCCCCCACTCTTGTCGGCAACAGTACCGGGATCTATTCCTTACAGAAGGATGCCGGCTCTGATTCTGCCACAATGCCTGTCACGCCTTCTGCCAACTCACTATTCCGTGATGTGCCGTCGCTGAGCGGACGCTACACTGCCGGGGAGATGACGTTGCTTCCCTATATCGGCGCGGGCTTCGGAGGGGGTTATAGCTCCGAACTCAACCGTGCGTTTGCGCCAAATCTAGAGCCTCCACAAAACCTGAATCTCGGCGGTCCGCTGGGGCAAAAGATGGTTCCGAATGAACTTCAAATGGGAATCCGAATCCCTTTCTAGGAATCTGAACCAGCAAACAGCTGGGCATAACATATTTAGTGAACTCGGCCACTACTTCAGAAAAAGCTAACCGTTCAACTCATTGTCGCTCGAATGATGAGGCAGGGCTCCAAAAACCAGCTTCTCGGAAGCCAAGGACTATCGGCGGTATTCGCAGAAGTAGTGAAAAACAAACGCTATGACAGACCTACCGTAACTCACACCCTAACAATTCCTGAAATTTCCGCTAGATTTCCTCAACGACAATCAAGTACACGATCGGATCAATGAAAACTGTTCAGTCTATACGAAAAGTAATCTGTAACATTCCAGGCGCAATTTACGATGTGCCTCCCGAAGAGGTTTCGCGCGGGCACGAGTCCGGCATTCAAACTTTATGGGATGCTGCCAGCCCCGCTCCTGGAAACGACGCGAATCTTGCCCCTGAAGAAACAGAAGCGTCGGACTACGCAGTTACTCATCAACAGACACAGATAGAAGAACTGTTCGAGATCGGAGCTGACATCGACCAAGAAAGACTTGTCGAAGCGTTTGGAGGTTCTGAGGGGAACAAGATTTGAAAAAGCGTGGAAGCCAATCGCGGCACCGATGCCTTAGCATGGTATGTGACGTTTCACGGGAAGGGTGTTCAGTGGGGAATTTATATTCCCGTCTCAAGCATCAGCTATCTGATGACCAGCGTGTTCGGCCCCCTCAACTGTGATTCGTTGACGAAATCGAAGATGGCCTTCCGGATGCTCCATCAACATGAACTCTTCCACTTCGCTGTAGATTACATGGCTGCGCAGTTAGAGGCTATTGTGGGACTCCCTTGTCACAAACCAGCGCGGGACCTAAAAGACAAACTACTCGGCTACATACTCCTCGAAGAGCAACTTGCAAACGCTCATATGATTCGTTCCTTCAGATCTGGCCCTCGCGCTAATCGAGTCTCGGGAGCAACCAATGTAGTACGCCAGTTTGTAATGAACCAGCCTCCTGGATATCGCGAAGGAGCAAAGAGCACAACTACGCATGCCCTCCTCATGAAATTTGAGGAGTTAGCGCTGAGTTTTGGGGAGTGCATTCCTGATTACGATCCGAGAGGGCTTGAAGCGGTCGAGCTAACGGCCCTCTATCCAACGCGCCCACAAGTCGATTGGCGTTACTGCCCCATCCATCTCATCCATGATGAGACCCGGATAGCAGTGCCGACTATAGAGTTAGGCCTCTTTCGAACAATCCAATCCATCGTGGAGTCAGATGGATTTCTGGATCAACTCTCAAAGATTCCCTCATCTATACAGAAAAAATGGCAGAAAACGAAGGACCTACTCAAGATCACCACGTCGGCTCAGGGACTTGATTTCAAGCTATGGAAAAGTGCTGAGAACCAACTAATATTCTCGATTAGACTTTCTGACAACTACAGGGCCCACCTAATCTTACTCGAGAGTCAACCGCTTATGGAAAGCAGAAGAAATCGGACCGCACACTGCTATGGGTCATAAATAAGAAAACCTGAGTAGAGGGAAAACCGGTCGGGACACGTCTATTTACTGATCCAACCTCTCCGCCGATCGCGACGCTAATATCCTGTTCGCTTACGCAAATAGAGGGTTCACCTTTTCATAACCTGCTTTGCTAGATCAATCAGCACCCCTTCCCGCAATCCTAAATCACTCACCAACACGCTCTCCATCCCCAGCGTCTCCATCACCGTCCGGATGATGATCGCGCCGGCGGCGATGACTTCTTCGCGGTTCTTTTCGAGGCCCGGTAACCCGATACGGTCAGCTTTCTTGCGAGTGAGTAGCGTCTGTTCGAGTTCCTGGACCATAGCAAGTGTCAGCCTGTAGTTGTGAATGCGGACAGGATCGTAGGAGGGAAGTTTCTGCGCCATAGCGGCCAGGGCCGTAATCGTTCCGGCGGTCCCGACGAAGGTTGCCGTCTCATAGCCTGTCATCTCCGTCACGGCCGACTTCGTTTCCCGCGCGATCCATTCCCGCGCCTGCCCAACTTCCTCGCACGTCGGAGGATCGTGATGGAGCAATCGTTCGCAGAGACGCACGACTCCGATATCGATGGATCGGACAACCGGCTGCTGGCCCGGCCGGTCCAGAATGAATTCCGTGCTGCCGCCGCCGATATCCAGCGCCAGCATGTCGGTCACGCCGGGCGGCAGGCCGGAGCGAATGCCGAGTACCGTGCGCCGCGCTTCTTCGTCGCCGGTGATCACTTCGACATCGAATCCGGCTTCGCGCATCACGCGGTCCAAAAACTCGGCACGATTGGCGGCATCGCGGACTGCGCTCGTGGCAACGGCAATACAGCCATCGACTCGATAGGTCTCGATGACGGCCTTCCACTCCCGCAGACACTGGATCACCCGATCCATCGCCGCCTGGCTCAAGCGTTTATTCTGATCGACGCCTTCACCGAGACGGAGAATGCGCCGCTCGGATCGGAGTTCTTTGAGAGGTGCTTGCGGGGAAAGTTCGGCGATGAGGAGCCGACAGGTCAGGGTGCCGATATCGATACCGGCAAGCCGGCGAAGGCGAACGGAGGGGGCGCTCATTGCTCGTTCCGGATCTCGTCCATCTCGGCTTCGAGTTTCTTCCGGGCGTCTTTCAACTGCTGAATCTCGCGGACCACGCGGCCGATTTCTTCGTCGTACGTCACCCGTTCCGCCGTCTCGCCCCGCTCTTTCATTTCAACGGCCCGCTCACCGATGTCTTTGTAGAGATCAGACAATTGCTGATCGATTTTCCGGACCTCCAACCGCATCCGGAGTAATTCCGTCTCTTCCAGCGCGCGGCCAGCGACATGCGCCGTGCCCAATCGCAAGGTGGCGAGCCCTGACCGGAAATCGTCTTTCAACCGCTGCAGCAGTCCCATAAATCTCCTTAACTGATCGAGCCCAGCTCCAGCTTCTGCTCCCATTTCCTCAACATCGCTTCCTTCAATCCCTGATGCCCCGGCGTGCTGAGCTGAGGATCCTGTTTGAGCAATGAGAAGGCTTCCAGCCTGGCCTGCTGCAACAAATCGCCGTCCCGCACGATGTTGGCCACACGAAACTCCGGCATACCCCATTGGCGAAACCCGAAGAATTCGCCCGGTCCCCTGATGCGCAAATCTTCTTCCGCGATCACAAAACCATCGTTCGACTGCACCAGGGCATCCAACCGCTCCCGCGCGTTCGATACCGGCTCGTCCCCGCCGAGCGGATGCCGTCCCAAGGTCGGACGATTCCGCCCCAGCCCGGCCGCCATCAGCAGGCAATACGACTGTTCCGCTCCCCGCCCGACCCGGCCGCGCAGCTGATGCAATTGCGCCAGGCCGAAGCGTTCGGCATGCTCGATCATCATAATCGTCGCGTTCGGCACATCGACACCGACTTCAATCACGGTGGTAGCGACGAGCAGGTGCAGTTTCCCGGCCTTGAAGTCGGCCATCACCGCTTCCTTCTCAGCCGATTTCATTCGCCCGTGCAACAAACCGACTTTGAATTCAGCAAACTCGCCGTTCTGCAACAGCTCAGCCCCTTGAATGGCCGCTTGCAAATCCGTCTTCTCTGATTCCTCAACCAACGGATAGACGACATAGGCCTGCCGTTTGTTCCGCAATTCATCTTTCAGAATCTGATAGGCCCGGCGTCGTTGAGCCTCGCCGAACAAGAACGTCCGGACAGGCCTTCGCCCAGGTGGCAACATATTGATAACGGAGACATCCAGATCGCCATAGACCGTCATCGCCAGCGTCCGCGGGATCGGGGTGGCCGTGAGCACGAGCACATCCGGCTTGTAGCCTTTATCGATCAGATTCTTCCGCTGCATCACGCCGAACTTATGCTGTTCATCAACGACGGCGAGACCGAGGTTCTTGAAGGCGACACCTTTCTGGATCAAGGCATGGGTCCCGATCGCCACCTGCACCTCTCCCGAAGCGAGCTGCGCCGCCTGGGTTTTCTTCACCGCCGCCTTATCGCTCCCGCGGAGTAACGCCACACTCAACCCCAGCGCCTCCAACGTACCTTTGAGATTGCGATAATGTTGCTCAGCCAGAATTTCCGTCGGCGCCATGAGCGCGGCCTGGTAACCGGAGCCACAGGCCATGACGATGGCATGGAGCCCCACCACGGTCTTCCCCGACCCGACATCGCCCTGCACCAGCCGGTTCATCGGTTTGGACGAGATCATGTCCCGATAAATCTCGCGAATGACTTGATCCTGCGCAGCCGTCAAGCGGAACGGCAGCAAGCGGCTCAACTTATCGACGATCGGCGCCCGCGGATTGAACTTGAGGCCCTTCGGCTGCTCCTGCACTGACCGTTGCCTGGTCGCCAGAGCCATCTGCAGCAGAAATAATTCCTCAAACGCGAGACGGCGATGTGCCGGGGTCTTGCCCTGCTCCAACAATCGAGCATCTGCCTCCGCCTTGGGGAAGTGCACATCTTGAATGGCCTCTTGAATCGGAATCAGCCGTTGGCGGGCTCGCAGGGTCACCGGTAGATGATCGCGCAACTCTCTGGCATACTCATCCAGCAATCCCTTCACCAGCACCCGCGACTGCCGGGAAGTCCAGCCCTTCGTCTCGTGGTAGATCGGCACGATACGGCCCACATGCAGCGCCGATTCCGCCGCCTCGCCCACCACTTCATACTGCGTCACGTCCATGCGCGGGACCATCCACCCCTGCTTTCCGGCAATGACGCGACCGCTCATCATGACGACTTTCCCGACCGCCAAGACGTCCTCAAGATACGCCTGATTGAAGAAGACTACCTGCATCTTCCCGGTCTCATCCTCGACACCGACCTCCAGCACAGACAGCCGGCGATTCTTCGTGCGCTTCGCCTCGCATTTCGCGATGGTGCCGCAAATCGACGTGACCATGCCCGGCACCAGGTTGCCGATGGGCGTCATCACAGATCGGTCTTCGTAGCGCCAGGGAATCGTCCACAAGGCATCTTCCACTGTCGCCACCCCGAGCCGTTGCAACAGGGCCGTGCGTTTCGGCCCGACCCCCTTCACAAACTGGACTGGAAGATTCCAGACATCCCCCCGCACTGATCTCCCGGAAGGCGCTACCTCTTCGATCTGCCCATCGTGGACGGGCAACGGTTCAGGCGTTGCTTCACGAAGCCGACCGAGAATGGCGCAGGCCGCTTGAAGCCGCCGCTGCTGTTCGTCGATCGGGAGAGCCTGCTGAAAATCGATGAAGAGTTCGCGGAGCGAGCGCAGACGAGACTCAATAGCCGGGGGAATCCATTCCTGAGCGAGGGCGGATTGGACCTGACTCGACACGAAACTGCTGAGATTCTTCACGGCCCCGGCGTGGGCGCAATCGTCCTTCGTCGCAAACTCAATCGGCCGCGCAAGGCGATCGAGCCACTCGTGAAACGTCGCAGGCAAGCTGGACTCGGCGGGAGGCTCCATAACTGAGCGGGATCGTAGCATACCACCGCAAGTCACTCAATGAAGTCCAAATGAAATCCAATGGCCCTCACACGCAGCTCGTTGGCCTTGCTCTGACCGGTCGTCCGCATTGTGGCGATTGCTTGGCCCGCTCCCCCTCAGGTGTTACACTGAGTCCACCTAACCAGCTATGTATCGCCGCAACATCCAACACGTCCTCATTCCCCTGGCCATAGGCTTGGTCCTCTTCCTGGCCTATCAGCTGTATTTCAAAGCCCTCTGGGTCACAGTGCCGGTTCCTCACGCACCCGCCCAGGCAACCGGTGAGTCAACAGAGCCTCGCACGGCAGGGTTGCAGGCTGAACCGCTTCCGACCGATGAAGAGATCCAGCAGGTTCGCGGGATTGATCCCGCCATCATTCCAGACACCGACTCCAGTCAACTCTTGGAAACCATTCGCGACGAGATTGAAAAGAAGCAGCTCCCCGTCGCCGAGCGACAATTGATGAATCTGACCCCGTCAGTCCTCGCCGATGCCAAGGCGAAGCCCTATGTCGCAATTCTCTGGAACAATCTTGGATTGGAGCAGGAGCGGATCGACGGAACAAAGGTATCCGTCAAAGCTTTCAAAAAAGCCGCTGTACTCGACAACACCAATCCGATCATCCAATTGAACCTGGCCCACGCTTATTGGGAACTGCGCGATCCGGCTCTTAATCAGGACTTCCTGACCGGTTTGATGACGCTCGCTCCCAACGAACCCTTTCCGCATCTCGCGATGGCCGATCTGCTCTACGAACAAGACCGGCTGAGTGAGGCCACTCAGCACCTAACTCAGGCGACGGAACGGGCCGGAAAGGATCCGCGTGTCCAGTCCTACCTCGCGACCGTCACGAATAAAGTGCGCCGCACCGATGCGGTGGAATCCCGCATGAACGCCAGAAGCAGCAGTCATTTTCTAGTGAACTACGACGGAGCAGAAGATCAACACACCTGGACAGTGGTGCTGGAAATTTTGGAAGAGGGGTATCGTGAGATCGGCCAACGATTCGGCCATTTCCCGGCCAAACCAATCGTGGTGGTCCTGCACACCAAAGACACCTTTCAAACGGCCACCGGCAGCCCGGCCTGGGCCGACGGCCTCTACGATCCGACGCTCGGCCGCATCCAAATCCCGACACAAGGCGCCACCACCGATATGAAGTGGCTTACCAATGTCCTGCGGCATGAATATGTGCATGCCCTCTTACATGATCGTCTGGAAGGTCAGATCGGCTCGCTCCCGGTGTGGCTCAATGAAGGGCTCGCGATGCAACTGGCCGGGAGCTCCTGGCCGGACCTCGACCAGGCCATGCCGAACGGCGGCTCAGTCCTGCACTTGCGCTATTTGGAAGGGGGATGGGGACAAATGCCGAACAACGTGGCGACACTGGCCTACCTCGAAGCCAATTCCGCCACGCACTACCTGATCGAACGATTCGGGATGAGCCGCGTCGTCGATCTCCTGGATGCGTTTAAAGGGAAAGCCACCGTCGCAACCGCGCTCCAGGATAAAATCTTTCTCTCCTACGATCAGTTTCACCAACAATGGCTGGATACGTTTCTGCACAAACACGGCTAGCCGTCACGAGCCCCTTAGATCAATTCTTCCCGTAGCTGTCGTCCCGTTTGGCCGGACCATGTCGGTAACTGTAGGGCTTTCTCCTCCACCGCGTCTGATTCAACAACCTCCTCTGCTTCCGTCTGAGCAAACTGATCCTCCCAAAGGATGCGGCGGCCCTCGTCCTCAGACATCCGGATCCTGAAATCAAAGGAGCGGCTGACTCCCGGTTTGTCACGATCCTCACTCGCCTGTCGATCGGCGATGCGCTCCATCCGGACGCGGCTGTTCCCGTCCGTTGAAAACTCGTCTTCCCACACCAGCCCGCCGGTTTCGGGATCAAGCGCGCGGAGCAAGAACGACGGTTGGGGAGACTTGACCGACATCTCGCGGACCCTGGTCACCGTTGCACGCCGCGGCATGAGGGTCGAGACCAACTGCCCCGAACTCTCTGCATCACGGGGTGTCAGATTCAAGTTCCCTTCCCATTGAAACTTTCCGGTGGTCGCATCATAGACACGCAAAACAAAATTGGAGAGATCCGTCGCTCCCGGGCCGACTCCGCCGGCAAAGATCCGGGCTTGCGGCTGCGGGCCTTTGGTCGTGCGCTCTTCCTTTACATTCAGCTCATAGGTGTCATCCGAAAGTACCTCGCCGCTCTGCGGATCATAGATCTTCACGGTGATTGTCGAGACGTCCCCGACCTGATAGCCGAACCCGGCTGCGACAATTCCCGCTTTGACTGGAGCAACCTCGGCCCACGCCAGCGACGGGCCAAGTATGGTGCCCACAAGACCCCAGGCTACACATTTTATGGAATGACGCAGACGGCTGGACGAGTGAAGCTTCTTCACTTGAAGCCTGGGAGACATGACACCGGTCACTGACTGAAGAAGACGGCTGATCCAAGAAATGATTGGCATGGCCCCTCCGTGATGTTGGGGGCATTCTGCCTGTGTTGAACCAGCCGCGTATATTCCCCACTGTGGGAGGATTCCCCTCGAAAGAGGGGGAGTTTGGATGGGACGATGAGACAATCAGGCTGAGAACAAACGTCCTCACATGCGAGGAGTTACTGCGCCAAACAGTCGATAGCGATGTCGGGCAATCCAGCAATAGGCCCGTTCAGCCAATCTTCGTGTGACGGACCATTTCAACATCCACCGGACGAATTTCCCACCGGGGAGGCCTTGAATCAACGGGAGAAAGGCGTCAACTCCTTGCGCCACCCCTCCTGTCGGACTGATGAGATAGGCCATCGATGGCGGACCAGGCTGATATAGCTCGCCCAGCGCGGTCATCGCTTCCTGACTCTCGTAGGGAATCATCCGAACTCCGGAATCCGGCAAACCCGTTCCGGCCCGATCAAGCCTCTCTTTGGTTGCGACACAGAGCCGGCAATTTGCATCGTAAATAAGCAGGCTGGGCTGCTGAGGGTCTAATTGGCAGTCGGGCAACCGCTTTCCCATGATGCGAGCAGGCTACCACCCGGAAATTTCTCGCATCAAGGCGCCGTTGTCGCTGCCACCTGAACAGACTCTGTGCAGACTGTCCAGAAAGGCTGCTGTTCTCACCCACCCAACCCCGGTGCGCCAAGACGCGCCGTTCCGCAGGCAAGGCCACAGCCAGCATCCTTCTCTCATTTCATTGTTCACGTCTCACGTTTCTCAGCTCCTGTACGCGTCGCGAGAACGCCGCTGGCGGCCTTTATCAACAGCCTGCTATAGTGCCGGCATGACGAAACCCTGGGGATTAATGATCAGCTTGATCGGTTTGACCGCCGTCGGCATGGCGACCTTGTTTCTTGTGGGGCAGCCGGACCAGGCAGAGCCAAGCCGCTTCCTCGTTGGCTTTCTCATCGGCCTGCCGGTGTTCCTGCTGGTCGCGGTGCGACTGGGGTATCGATGGGCAATGATGGCCAGTGTGATCTACGGAACCGTGGGACTGGCGCTGGACTTATCGACGATGGTGCAACTGATTACGAAAGACCAGCCGACCGTCGCCATGCTGACGGCCAATGGCTTCAGCGGGCTTTTGAACTTTCTTGTGATTGCGTTCGGCGGGCGCGCGTTTCTGGACGTGCCCCAGGCGCCACCGCCTCCAGGATCCCGTCCTCCCAATCCTCCGTTCCCGGCTTCATCCGCAACACCTTAGTCGTCGCAAATCCGGCCTCCTTCAGCCAGACACTCGTCTCCTTCGCCGAATAAGTATTGCCCTCTTCCGTGAAGAGCAACATCGAGACGGCAAAGAGACTCGCTTCGGCCGGGTGGAGCCCTTCGCGGTCGTGCAGAAGCGCATCCTGAATCAACAGTCGCCCGCCGGGATTCAACGCTGCAAGCGCGCGCCGGAAGACGGCGCGATTCGTGGCAGGCGAATAGATGTGCAGCACATTGGAGTACCAGATGACATCGTAGGTGCCGGGAATCGCCTCCTGCGTGAAATCGACCGGCACATAGCTGAGTCGAGAACCGGCCTTATGCGTCGCGGCAATCTCCCTGGCCACCTCAAGGGCAGCCGGGCGGTCGCCGACGGCGGCACGCAACCGCGGGTGCTTGGACAGAAACGCCATGGCGTAGGTGCCGGGTCCGCCCCCCAGATCGAGCAACGTTGCCGCGCCGTGCAAATCCACTTGAGAAGCAATCTTCGGAGCCGTCTCCAGCGTCCGATAATGCATCGCCCAGGTGAATCCTTGGCGATAGCCCGGTTCTTCCGGCTCATCCTCATCCAAGGGTCGCCCTGTCCGCACGGACTCGCCCAGACGCGCCCAGTCCTGCCAATGGCTCGCCATGAGTTTCAAATAGTCTTTGCGATAGGCGGCATGCCGGGCATTCAATGCCGTCGCCGCCAACCGGCTATTTCGATAGACCAAGCCCTTTTTTGTGAGCAGACCGGACATGGCCAGATTGCGGCAGAGGATCGAGAGTCCCCGCTCACTCATGGATACGGCCTTCGCTAACTGAGGAATCGTCCAATGGCGCGTACCGATCTTCGTGAAGAGATCCAGCTCCAGCGCCGTAAGGAGAATACGCGGCAGCCGGTAGGCCGATACCGTGTCGCGAAACTCATCAAATGTGGTGATGCGCGGCGTCACGCAGCCCCGCCGATCTGCCGCAGACACCACCGCATGAGATCCTGGACCTTGGAAGGATTGGTGACATCCACCGGACGCGCAAACGTCGCCGCAACAAACTCGTCGTTCATCTCCGTCTCTTCGGTAAATCCGGACTGCAGCAGCAGCGCGCGGTATTTCCCGACCGCCGGCTGAATAAAGTATTTCGCCTGCTTCGCCACTTCATCCGTGCCGAGATCTTCCGGAGTCCCGTCGGACATCAAGGCCATCACATCGTCCATCGCGATACCGTACTGACAGAGCACGGTTCCCTCCGGCTTGATCTCGAGCAGCCAGCCGTCGGACCCGAGATCCATCGCCAGAGCTCCCCCCGGTTCCAATTCATACAGTTGGGGAAAGGCCCGCATCAGCACCGTACGGAGCTGCGGCCAGGCGGACACAGTCGGATCACTCATGCATGCGACTCTCGATAGGGAGGAGTGGGATCGGTCTCCGCCAGCCTGGCGCGAAGCCGTATCAGACGATTCGTATTCTCTTCCAGCTTGGGCAGCTGATACTTGCGGTCCATATGCACGACAAGCTCGAGAAGATCGGCAGCCTCCTGCAACCGGCCAAGATCTTCATAACACTGGGCCAACACATACCGCGCACCGCCGGTCCGCAGTTCGTCGCGAGACCGTTCGGCGATCGACTGGCTGGTTTGGCAACAGGCAATCGCATCGTCATACCGTTCTTGCAGCAGAAAGGTCCGGCCGATCATCCGCCAGGCATCGGCCACGCCGCCCTGATTGCCCAAGCGCCGCATCAAGACCAGCGAATGTTCATAGTATTGTATCGCCTGATCGTATTGGCCGTTCTCGCGCGCCACCAGACCGAGATCCGAGAGCAACACCGCCTTGGCCGCTTCATCATGGGCCTTGGTCAGCAGATCCAATGCTTCCAGATAGTAGGCGCGGGCGCGATCCCATTCTCCGGCGTCGGCGCGCAGATTCCCCAGATTGCCCAGCGTCGTCCCGATGCCCTTCTCATCGCCGAGAATCTTTTGCAGCTCCAACACTTCCTGATAATACGTCTGCGCCGATTCCCGCCGACCGCTGACTGCGCAGATATTCCCGAGGTTTCCGAGTGTCGCGGCCATCGCCCGCTGATCCCCGGTCATCCGGTCACATTCCAACGCCTTCGCGTAGCAGGTATAGGCTTCCGTATAGAGGCCGCGCGCGAAATGCTCGTTCCCCTGGCGATTCAATTCTTCGGACAGCCCGTTTCGTAATGGCATAGGACAATTCCGCTACTGCAGCGCCTGCTCCAAAATGGGCTTCGCCCCGGTCATAATCGAGACACCATCGCCGACTAACACTGAATCAAATTGATACTTCAGCAAACGCCGCAATCCGTCTTTGGCCTTCTCCCGATCCGCATACTTTTCGGCCGGCAGCATAGAGAGCGCGCCGGCCGGCTTCCCGATCAAGGCATCGCCGAGGATTAAGACGCCCTGGCGTTGCTGAATGAAGAGGGCGGACTCTCCGGGAGATTTCTGATCTTTGAGTTGAATCACCCAGATCCCGCCGACCAGTAATTCCCCGTCTTTAAACGTCTTTGTCGGCTTGAGATCCATCTGCGGGGCGTCCGCCTCCGGCACATGCAACTGGCAGCGGAACTCGTCCTGATACTTCACCGCTTCGCGCACATGATCACGATTCGTCACGATGATGTAATCGACGGGGCCGTTGCGCAGCACCACCGCGCTTGCATCACCGGTCATCGGCGGAGGGTCGACGAGAATCTTATGCTCCCCGACCGTCAGGAAGAGCCCATTGAAATCAATCTGCTTCTCCTCGGAGAACCAGGACCATTGCCAGATACCGGGCAGAATGTTTTTCATAGATACGAACCGATGGCGCCTCGCCGATCACCTATGACACGAGGGCTCACAGCGCGGCCACGGCATCCTTTACGACTTTCGAGACCTTGACCAGGATGCCGGCGTCATTAGGGAGGTCCAGGATATCGTCTTCGGACACCGTGATGAATTTCCGGTTCGGTCCCTTGGTGAGGGAGATCAAAAACATGCTGTTCGACGGAGTGACCGGAATCACGACCTGCACCGCCCCATCCACACTCTTGATCACATCCAAAAACTTCTGCTTCCCCGCTTCCATCTCATCCATTACTCTATCCTCTCGCTAACAGGCTGACAGAAATCTCCTGCTGACCTGTCAGCTTCCCGACTTGATACACTGTCACCGTTACATTTTTGCCGGAGCCGCCAGCAACTTCTCAACTTCTGCCGTAATCACATCCGCCGCCGCCAGATCCATGTTCCCGACACGCTGCCACCGGATGACCCCGGCCTGGTCGATCACATACACGTTAGGGATAAACTTTCCACCGCCGTATAATTTATCCGTGACCTTGCCCGGATCGAGCAGATAGGGATAGGTGACTTTCACAGGAAAGGCGGACAGGAACTCACCGACGCTCTTCTTCGAGTCACCGGAAGAATTGACGCCCAACACCGCCACTTCCTTGCCCTTCGTCAGCTCGGAGACTTTCTGGAGCGTCGAGCCCTGCATCATGCAGGGATCGCAGATATGAAAGAGCCCGAGGACGATGACTTTCCCCTTGTAGGCATCCAACGACACCGTTTCGCCGGTGATCGCCGTCAGCGTGAACGACGGCGCCTTCTCGCCGACTTTGAAAAATCCGGCCGCCAGCACCAGATGCGCCGCGAAGACCGGAAAGAGTAGCGCGCCCAGCACCCACAGAGATCGCTTCATAAGAGCCTCCTTCGCCATCGATCAAACAAACAACCGGATGAACGACGAAGGCTATCCTACCATGCAGAATTTTTCAGGGGCAACGGCAGGCAAACAGATCCATTCTTTCCCGCCCCACACCCCGGCCTGGTGAAGCGGCTCAATTCACCGATGGAACAGGTGCCGGATCGAAGCGGGAGGAGAGAGCCATCGTGAGAGCGTGTGAACCGGGCTCACGGCGCGTGCGAGCCAGTGCAACGACCGGCGCCAGCGGAACCACGCCGGTGACGCATGAATGACGGGATCGTGACTCCGGCACAATGCAATCCCGTACCGCCACCGCTCGTTCCAATCATCCTGAAGGGTAAACAATAACGCCCCTATATCGTGATCACCAATCCCCTCCTGCTGATGCAGGAGCAGGCTTTTCGGCATACGTTGGGCGACACTCAAGACGTCGGAATCTGCCGCAATGGTGTTCAGGATCTGCGGAGGGATGGGCGCATCCATGACTCGATGAGACAGCGCCAGGCCGAGCAACAGGACCCGATAGCATTTCCATTCCAGAGCGGTCGTATACACCCGCTTCCAATTCAGCCGCCCGGTACGGATGAGTCCGGCCACTTCCGTCACCAGGCTGAGTTGCCCCCATGCCTGATGCGCTCCGTAGACGCAGAGCACGAGCAACGCGTCCTCCGGATCCATTCCCTTGGTCTTCCGGCCATCCAACGAAACCGGCCTAATATGACCCCACACCTCCGGCCGATCAATACGGAACGTCATTCGCGCATGTCTCACCGCCCACAGCAGCTCGATCTGACGCGACGTGCTGCCGTGAAGGTAGACGAGCGACCGCTCGCACGCACCGGCATCGACGGTGCGATCACCCGCTCCTCCTCGCACAGAATAGCCCTGTGAGACCAATACTTGATGTGCGGCCGCGAGTTGGTCCCGACGCACAAGCACGACCAGATCGACTGAAGCACAGAGAGTGAGATCACCATAGATCATGGCTGCCAGGCCTACGCCCCTGAAAGGAAGCACGGAGACTCCGGCCTCATCAAAGGCCCGGGACAGTCGAAGCAGTTCCCCCGCTCCGGCTCGATTCGCGGCCGCCGCCGCCTCCGTCCGCCGGCGAAGCGCATCCAGATCCCCCGGAGGAACAAGGTCAGCACAAAGTCCGGTAAGCGTCCTGGCGAGCAGGGACTCGACCCCATGGCTCTTGGCCAACTCCAGCAGCAACGGCCAATTCAAGCCGGCTTGCGCGAGATCAAGAATCCGGCAACGGAGAGACTCAGGCACCGCCGCTCTGGCACACCAGATGAGGAATTGGGCCTCCCGGAAACGGACCGGGTTCACCCATCCGGCAGCTACAGTAGAAGGTGCCGCTCCATCGACCGGATGTCGGAGCGAGAATCCCACCGTTAAGGCCTCCCCCCAAGCCACTGAGTCAGATTGCGAACGGATTTAGCCGCGGAACTCACATACAGGCTCCGGACAGTCTCACACTCACGAGGCGCAGCGTCGAGCAGCCCGACCTGCCGAACCTCGGGATGCCCGGGATGATAGTGGGTGCCGAACAAACCATCCCAGATCGACAATTTTACCCCGAAATTCTTTTTCCAATGGCACGGATCGACACTGTGATGGATCTGATGGTGGACTGGACTCATGAAGAGCCGATTGAACACCGGGCCATAGGAAAACCAGACATGCGAATGCCGTAAATGAGTGTCCAACAGACCGAGCACAAGATCAGCGGTCCGAACTGCCAGTCGGGCGCACACAATCGCGAGCACTGGATCGGCCATCGGCCCTATGAGAAGAATCATGATGTGAAAGACTCCTCACTTCAGAAAGATGCTCGAACAAATGCTCCACAATCTGCTGCTGGGCATCCTGCGGACAGCGCCAGAAGTTCGGCGCGCTACTGATATCGAGGCAATAGACTTCCCCGTCGGGGTTGATCACAATCTGGCACTCGGCGAAGGTAAGCCCCAACGAGCGCATAAGACCACGGCACTGCGCGGCGTGAGCCGAGAGCACCTCCATCGGCTGCGACACGGCCTTACTGGGACGAAGCACCGTGGCAACCACTTGCTCCCCCGCCACGTAGACCGTCGCCTGCTGCCCCTGCGGAACCGTTTGGAGTGACACCGCCTGCTGTTCCATGACACAGCGGATCTGCTCGACCCCATCGTGCGAATCCAGGGACTGACCCGGCTCAACCGAGCCGAGAGGCTTGAGATAGGCCGACTCGCCCCAGGTCATGAATTGCTGCAGGGCATCGGCCAGGCTTGACGTGCAGCGGGAGGCCGGAAGGAGAAAGCCATGATCCCGACCGAGCTTCGCCAGCAGCGGGCTTCCTGAAAGGAGCGTAGGCCTGCCGCCGGGAATTGGTCGGCTGACCACGGAACAGGGCATACTATTCAGGAAGGCCAGCCAGGCAGCGGTGGTCTCCTTCGTGACATATTCGGCATCAGAGTCCGATAGCCCCTCAAGATCCAAACGCAGCGGGAAAGGGAGCCTGGCAAAAATTCCGGTAAGGTCATCGAGGAGAATCGTCCGGCTGTCGATGTCCAGAGATCTTGGAACGACCGCCTCCCCGACCACAACTGGCCAATTGAGCAGGATTTTATCCAGAAACTGTAAGGGTTCAACCCAGAGGACATCGCCACCCTTCCGTTGGGCTACTCGATGGACAAGCGTGGCCCATGGATCGGTCGAATCGGCAAGAATGAGAATCACTGAGAGTGACCTCCTCTCCAGCGCCCGAGATTCTAGAATTGCTGCGTCAGAGGCAGGGAGGCGCACCACGCCTTCGTCTTCTAGAAGAGTAGCCTCAGTCGGACGCTCTGCCTAGATCACTAGAAGCGGGGGAACACCCCCTACTTAAGTATGTACCTAGCACTATGATGTCGCTGACGACTTAGCATTTCTTGCCATAACAGCTGGGCCGAGACCCAGGGTGCAAAAGCATTGGTAAGGAAAGAGACCGGAAAGTGGCCATACCGGCCGTGGATGGACGCCGGCGAAAATGGCTGGCGTATCGTAAGAGGTGACTATTGGTAGTGTTGCGCTTGCGTAAGAAATAATCAGGCATAGAGGCCTTGGCGGCCTATCAAGTCATTATGGGTGTACTGCTCCACGATCTGACCGTGATCTACCACGAAAATCCGGTTGGCCATTGTTGGCCTCAGAGCCAGACTAATCAGCTTTGGCGACACAGCATCCTGAGGGTGACTCGGAGATAAAGAAGATCTATGCGGCTGAGGCCTGATCGTGACGAGGACCGGATCAGATGCGTGAGAACCAACGGTTTCTTACGAGGCAGGATCCACATCACTCTGATTGAGCATCTGCTGGAGTTGGGCTTTGGCGTTGCCTTCGAATCGGACAAATTCCACGCCGAATCGCTGATCCCGTTGCCAGCGAACTGTCGCGATTGCGATATCGATGGGGTTCCGCGCGCCGGAGAGCTGAATATGCACCCGGAAATGGGCACCGATTTGGGTATGCAGGTCCGACTCGATCTCGCCTCCGGTAATGGTGAGATTCGTCATGGTTCCGGTCCCCTCGCCCCCCTCGCCGCTCAGAGTTACAGGGTAGTCCACTTCAATCCTCAGCCGACCACGTTCATGCATATCGAGGCACCATCCCGTGAGGCCCAAGTGAAAAAATGAACGCCTACGTCAACTTCCGTGGATCGGCCGACGGCTCAAACAGCCCCAGCTGCATTTCTTCTGCGCGGGTAAAGGCAATGGGATATTTTTCAGTGAAACAGGCATTGCAATATTGGGCCGGCACACCCGGCGCCGACTGCAGCATGCCATCCAAACTCAGATAGGCCAGCGAGTCTGCAGTAATGTATTTACGGATTTCTTCGGTAGAATGGTTCGACGCAATCAGCTCTTTCTTGGTCGGCGTATCGATGCCATAGAAACAAGGCGAGATAATCGGCGGGGAACTGATGCGCATATGGACTTCTTTCGCGCCGGCGTTCCGCAACATCTTGACGATCTTCCGGCTCGTCGTCCCGCGCACCAGCGAATCGTCGACCACCACCACCCGCTTTCCCGCCAGCACCTCAGGCACCGCGTTCAGCTTTACCTTGACGCCGAAGTGACGAATGGACTGTTCCGGCTCGATGAAGGTCCGGCCGACATAGTGATTGCGAATCAAGCCGGTCTCGAACGGGATGCCACCGCCCTCACTATAGCCCAGCGCCGCCGGCACACCGGAATCCGGTACAGGAATCACGATGTCCGCCTCCACCCAGGACTCCTGCGCCAATCGCCGCCCCAACGCCTTGCGGGTCGAATAGACCGCGTTCGCGCCGAAAATGCGGCTGTCCGGCCTGGCAAAGTACACATACTCAAACACACACATGGCCGGATCGACTTTGGGAAACGGCCGGTGGCTGTCGATCCCCTGATCGCTCAACACCACCAACTCACCGGGCTCGATTTCCCTGATGTACTCGGCATCCAACAGATCGAACGCGCAGGTTTCCGACGCCACCACCCACCCCCCGCGCACACGTCCCAGACAGAGCGGCCGCAGACCATGCGGATCGCGCACCGCAATCAGGCCATTATCCGTCATCAGGACCAGCGAGAACGCGCCCCGCACCTGATTCAATGCATCCATGACACGCGCGAGAAACGTGCTGGCACGGGAATGGGCGATCAGGTGGATGATGACTTCCGTGTCCGAGGTGGATTGGAAGATCGCCCCATACGCTTCGAGCTCATTGCGCAAGACCTGGGCATTGATGAGATTGCCGTTGTGCGCCAGCGCCAGATTCCCGAAAGCGAAATTGACGTTGAAAGGCTGGACGTTCTTGAGATCGTTCCCGCCGGCCGTGGAATACCGATTGTGGCCGATGGCCATACGCCCGGGCAGCTTTTCCAGCGTCGTCTTATTGTAAATATCCGCGACCAGCCCCATCCCCTTCTGAATATAAAACTGTTCGCCGTCGCCAGAGACGATCCCCGAGGCTTCCTGTCCGCGGTGTTGCAGGGCATAGAGTCCAAGATAAGTCAGATTCGCGGCTTCTTCGTGCCCGAAGATGCCGAACACGGCGCATTCATCGTGAAACTTGTCCGGCGTGATGATCGGAAGCTCTTTATGCATAATCGTACGAACCAGTTTATTCCTGGCTCAATCTCCGTTCCAGCGAAAGGCCCCAGCGATCGGCAATGGTCGCAACCGGGAGATCAACCGTTTTCGTGGTCGACCGTTCGTCTCCAACGTAAATGACCAGCGACACGCCCCCCACGGCTCCGACCACTCCAGCCGGGACTCCCATCTGCTGCGCCTGCTCCAGAATCGCCTGCCGCTGGGCCGGCTTGGCCGACACGACAACCCGTGACTGGCTTTCACCGAACAGCATTGAATCGTTCCTCTGACGGTCAGGAGTTAATCGTACCACAGCGCCACGTGTCTGATCTGGCCCGGACATGCAGCATTCGGCGAGCGCAACGGCTAATCCTCCATCGGAACAATCATGGGCGGACTGCACGAGCCCGGAACGGATCAGCTGCAGCACGCAACTCTGCACCGCCTGCTCCGTCTCCAGATTCAGGTACGGCGGAGAACCCTGTTCGCGCGAATGCTGCACTTTCAGATATTCCGATCCGCCCAGATCTTCGCGCGTCGCCCCGAGCAGAATGATGTCGTCGCCATCCTCCCGGAACCATTGCGTCATCGTCTTGTCGGCGGATTCGATGAGCCCCACCATGCCCAGCATCGGCGTGGGATAGATCGAGAGGCCGTTGGTCTCATTATAAAAACTCACGTTGCCGCTCACGATCGGGATCTTGAAATGTTCGCAGGCGTCCTTCATGCCCTCAATCGCCATTACAAACTGCCACATAATGTCCGGCCGTTCCGGATTGCCGAAGTTCAGGCAATCCGTCAACCCGATCGGCTCCGCGCCGGAACAGGCCAGATTTCGCGCCGCTTCCGCCACCGCCAGCCGCGCCCCTTCATAGGGATTGAGCAGACAATACCGGCTGTTGCAGTCCACCGTCATCGCCACCGCCTTGTTCGTGCCCTTGATGCGCACCACCGCGGCATCCGACCCCGGCCGCACCATCGTATTCGTCCGCACCATGTGGTCGTACTGCTCATACACCCAGCGTTTGCTCGCGATCGTCGGCGACTCCAACAGCGCCAGCAAAGCCGCATTCGCATCCTTCACATCGGGCAACGCGTCGTAATTCAGATTCGTGAGCATGTCCTGATAGCCGGGCGGCGAATAGGGACGCTCATAGCGCGGTCCATCATCGGCCAGCGACTTTGCCGGGATCTCCGCAACGACTGTGCCCTGATTGAGCACACGCAGAATACCGCTGCCCGTGACCTTCCCGACCACGGCCACATCCAGATCCCACTTCTTGCAGATCCGGATACACTCATCTTCTTTGCCGGCCTTGGCCACCATCAGCATGCGCTCTTGCGACTCGGACAACATGAGTTCATAAGGCGTCATGCCCGGCTCACGGCGCGGGACATGGGTCAGATCGAGATCGATGCCGTTCCCGGCCCGCGAAGCCATTTCGCAGGAGGAACTCGTCAGGCCGGCCGCTCCCATGTCCTGAATGCCGACGAGGAGATCGCCCGCCATCAGTTCGAGACAGGCTTCCAGCAACAGCTTCTCCTGGAACGGATCACCCACTTGTACCGTCGGCCGCTTCTTTTCCGATTGGTCATCGAAGGAATCGGAGGCCATCGTCGCGCCGTGAATTCCGTCGCGCCCCGTCTTCGAACCGAAGTAGATCACGGGATTGCCGACGCCGGCCGCGGTCCCGAGGAAGATCTTGTCCTTCTGTGCAATACCGAGGCAGAACACATTCACCAGAGGATTGAGCGAATAGATATCGTTGAAGACGATTTCGCCGCCCACTGTCGGCACGCCCATGCAATTGCCATAACCGGCGATCCCAGCGACGACACCTTTGACAATGTGGCGGTTCTTCGCCGTATCCAGCCCGCCGAAGCGCAGGGAATCCAACAAGGCAATCGGCCGCGCCCCCATCGTAAACACATCGCGCAGAATCCCGCCCACGCCGGTCGCCGCGCCCTGATAGGGCTCGATGAACGACGGATGGTTATGCGACTCCATCTTGAAGACCACGCAGAGCCCGTCGCCGATATCCACCACGCCGGCATTCTCACCGGGGCCCTGGATGACGCGCGGCCCCGTCGTGGGCAGCTTCTTCAAATGCACGCGTGACGACTTGTAGGAGCAATGTTCCGACCACATGACGGAAAACATGCCGAGCTCCGTGAGATTAGGCTCCCGGCCGAGAATCTCGACGATCTTCTTGAACTCGTCATCAGTCAGGTTATGCTGCGCGATCAGTTCTTTCGTAATAACAAGCGACATCGACCCGTTCCTCTATTGGCCATCAACTCGTCGGACTTACTGCCGGTTCTTCGCGACCACAGGCTCAGGCTTTCACCTTCATCGCCTTGAGCAGCGATTGGAAAATCAGCTTCCCGTCCCGGTTCCCCAATATATCTTCCGCACAACGCTCCGGATGCGGCATCATGCCCAGCACGTTGCCTTCCGGATTGATGATCCCTGCGATGTTATCCAGCGACCCGTTGGGGTTCGCTTCCGGCGTGACTTTCCCCTCCGGGGTGCAATAGCGCAAGACGATCTGGGCATTGGCCTGCATCGCCGCCAGTGTGACCGGGTCGGTGTAGTAATTGCCGTCCGCATGGGCGACGGGAATCTTCAATACCTGGCCGGACTCGCAGGCCTCCGTAAAGGCCGTAGCCGCGTTCTCCACCTTCACATGCACATCCTTGCAGATAAAGTGGAGCGACTTGTTCCGCAACATCGCGCCCGGCAACAGACCGGCCTCCAGCAGAATCTGAAACCCGTTGCAGATTCCGATGACCGCTCCGCCGTCCTTGGCGAACGCCTTCACGGCGCCCATCACCGGCGAGAATCGCGCAATCGCGCCCGTGCGAAGATAATCGCCATAGGAAAATCCGCCCGGAAGGATCACCGCATCGATCCCCTTGAGCGAGGTTTCTTTATGCCAGATCATCTGCACCGATTGCCCCAGCACATTCTGAAACACGTGCTGACAATCGTGATCGCAATTACTGCCTGGGAAAACTATGACTCCAACATTCATGATTAGACGAGCTCGTAGCGATATTCTTCGATGATAGTGTTGGCCAGGAGCTTTTCGCACATCTGTTTCACCTGCGCGTCGGCTTTAGCCTTGTCTGTTTCCTGCACGTCCACTTCCATGTACTTGCCCACCCGCACATTCGCCGCATTCTTGAATCCAAGCGAATCGAGCGCATGCTCGATCGCCTTCCCCTGCGGATCCAGAATCCCCTGCTTCAACGTCACATGAATCTTCGCTTTCATTCCATCCCTCTCTTCTTCTCTTCCTCTTTCCCAAAGGAGCGGTTACGGATACTGCCTATTGCGCGCATTGACCGAGCACCTTCCATTTGCCCCACTCTAATCGATCCCCGGTGCGCGGGCAGCGAGCACAAGCAGTAGACCTGACCGCCCCTTCCTCACGCCCCTGTATCCGGTGGCTTCGACAACTCTGTCAGATGCCGCTTCGCCCAAGTGATACCTGCCATCAACCCCACACCCAGCAGCGCAAGGGCCGCAAAGCCCAGCCGGTGCAGCGTCGACTCCGTCAACAACGCGAACGCCACGATGCACGTCGTCCCGATCCCCAAAGAAATAATGGGGCCGTTATCACGAACAAACATCACGAAGCGTCTCACTGGTCTTACTTCCCCTCTTCCCCCACTCCAGCGGTGACAGACTGGAGGCCCTTTACCGCGCTCATGCGCCGAGCACCGCCCATGACTTCACACTTCGATAAAATCTTGCGTGCGCGGAGCGAGAGCGAAAAGGGCCTCCGGTCTGCCACCGCACTCCCTCACCCGCATACCCTCTTCAGCACTTCCTGATACGCCTCTTCAATCTTGCCCATGTCTTTGCGGAACCGGTCCTTGTCCATCGAATCGCCGGTCGTCATATCCCAGAGACGACAGGTGTCAGGAGAAATTTCGTCGGCCAGGACCAGCTTGTTGTGAAACACGCCGAACTCCAGCTTGAAATCGACGAGCTGCATCTGCCGTTCGGCGAAAAACGGCTTCAGCACCGCGTTGATCTTATGCCCCAGATCCCGGAGGTCCTTGAGCAAAGCCGGCGTAGCAATATTCATCAAGCGCAAATGATCGTCGTTCACGAGCGGATCGCCGAGAGCATCGTCCTTATAATAGAACTCCACGATGGCCGGCTGAATGGGGTCGCCTTCCTTGAGCCCCAGGCGCTTGGCCAGACTCCCGGCAATGATGTTCCGCACCACCACTTCCACCGGGACAATGGTCACCTTCTTCGTGAGCATTTCCCGATCGCTGAGCCGTTTCACAAAGTGGGTACGGATGCCCTCCGCCTCGAGCAGCGCAAACAACCGCTCCGATACCTTATTATTGATGATGCCCTTGTCGACGATCGTGCCGCGCTTCTGCGCATTGAACGCGGTCGCGTCATCCTTGAAGTAGTGCACGACTTCGTCGGCCCGCTCGGCGGTGAAAATCTTCTTGGCTTTGCCTTCGTAGAGCAACGTTCCTGTCGTCATAAGATTCCCTCGCTCTTCACGCCCTATTGCGCCAACACTTCAATCAACTGATCCAGCGACCGCACCGTGCCCACCAGCGTCGGATTGCCCATGCGCCGGTTGTGCCTGGCTTCCTTTACCTTATTCAACGCCAGAATCAGGGAATGAAACTCTTCCGGCTTGGCCGTCTCAAAATAAGTGATGAAATCGAAGTCATCAAGACCGGTAGAATGATAGAGCTTCCGCTTGACCGTCTTCTGATACGGCAATGCCGCTTCGGTGTGTTCCTGCATCATCGCGGCGCGCTTCTCTTGAGGAAGCGACCACCACTCCGTGTCTTTGCGGATCGGAAGCACCATGACGTAGGGCCCCGATTCGCTCGCGCCTTTGAGATCGTTCTTCAGCTGCTCGGAAAATCCCGGCACATAGTTGGGCTTCTTCGTGAGACCATTGAGCAGTACCACGCTGGTGAGATACCGGCCAAAGGCGCTGTTCTGCAGGTCCACCAAAAACTGCTGAGTATCCTTTAATTCCGTCCCGTGCACCCGCAACATGAAGTCCGCATGATCCGACAGGCCGCGCAGCAAATAAGTATCGATGGCCAGCTTCTCCCGATGCTGCTCCACGACTCCTCTGAACGAGGTGAGATTGGCGATCCTCATCGCCTGATCCAGCTTGCCCCAATCAGTCTCGATACGAAACGCGACAAACGTGCCATAGACACCGGGTTCGCTCAGCAGTTTGTCACGATCGGCCGCCGACGCCGGAGAGGCGGTGACGCAACCAAGCACGAACATTACACAGGCCAATCCGATTCCCCACATGCGATTCATCATCGACGTCTCCTTCCGGTTCGCTTTCCTGCCGCGGATCCCGCCTTGCGACCGAACACGCGGCGATAGATCTGATCGAGATGGCGCAGATAATATTTCGGGTTGAAACAGGCGGCAATCTCACTCTTCTTCAAGTGCTGCGAGATGAAGGGATCCCTGCCGACCAATTCCTGCAGCCCGCCGGCCCCCTTCCACGAGGCCATGGCATTCCGCTGCACCGCTTCGTAGGACTCCTTGCGCTGCGCCCCTTTTTCAACGAGTGTGAGCAAGAGCCGCTGGGAATAGACCAACCCGCCGGTCAGATCGAGATTCCGCTGCATGTTGGCGGGGTAGACCAAGAGATGTTTGATGAGATCCGTCACCTTCGAGAGCATGTAATCCATGAGGATGGTGCTGTCGGGCATGATGACCCGCTCCACCGACGAGTGGCTGATGTCCCGCTCATGCCAGAGCGCCACATTCTCCATCGCCGCCAGACTGTTCGCCCGCACAATCCGGGCAAGCCCGCAGAGATTCTCCGAGATGATCGGGTTTCGTTTGTGCGGCATAGCCGACGAGCCCTTTTGTCCCTCGGAAAAGAATTCTTCGGCTTCGAGCACTTCGGTGCGCTGGAGGTGGCGGATTTCCGTGGCGATTTTTTCGATACTGGCCGCCAGTAATGCGAGTGCTGTGGCATAAGAGGCATGCCGGTCGCGTTGCACCACCTGATTCGACACCGGGTCCGGCCTCAGGCCCATCTTGGCGCAGACAAACTCTTCGACCTCAGGTCCTTGATGCGCAAACGTGCCCATCGCCCCGGACAACTTGCCGACGGCAATTTCCCGGCGCACAGACTGGAGCCGCTCCCGATGCCGGCACATTTCCTCATACCAGATGGCGAGTTTGAATCCGAACGAGATCGGCTCGCCGTGAATGCCGTGCGACCGGCCAACCATCACCGTCATTTTATGGCGCATCGCCTGCCGCTTGAGGACGTCGATCAGTCCGTCGAGCCCCTCGAGAATAATGTCGAGGGCTTCGGTCATCTGCACGGCAAGCGACGTATCCACAATATCCGACGACGTGAGGCCCATGTGCAGAAACCGGTGCTCCGGCCCGACCGTGTCCATAAGCGATTCGAGAAAGGCGATGATGTCGTGCTTGGTGACTTTCTCAATTGCGGCGATCCGGGCGACATTGATCTTCGCCTTCTTACGAATCTTTGCGGAGGTGCCGCGCGGCGCCTGCCCGGCCTTCTCAAACGCGGCACAGGCCTGCAACTCCACTTCCAACCAGATTTCATACTTGTGTTTGAGATCCCAGATGGCTTTCATCCTGGGTCTGGTGTACCGCTCGATCACGCGCCTGTCCTCCTCCACACCGGCTTCTCGGGAGTCGCCCGCTTTTCAGCCAACCGCGCTTCCGTCGCCAGCACCTTATCCAGCACACCGTTCACAAATTTCGAGGCTTCCTCGTCGCCGAAACTCTTGGCCAGCTCGATCGCCTCATCCATCGTCACGTTCGCCGGCACGTCGTCCATCCACATCAACTCATAGAGCCCCGCGCGCAGAATATTCCGATCCACGATCGGCATCCGGCTCACTTTCCAATTCGTCGCATACTTGGCCAGCAGGGCATCGAGGTCTTTTTTTTTCTCCAATACACCCGCCACCAGCCGCTCCGCAAAAGTCTTTGTCTCCGCATCCGCCGTAAGCGGCTTCCAGAACTCGTCGAGCCACAGACCCGGCTTGCCGTGGATGTCGTACTGAAACAAAATCTGGAGCGCCCGTTCGCGCGCTTCGTGGCGTGATCCCATAACTACGTGCTTCGCTTTCGTACGGTCCGCTTGGGACGGGATGCCTGGTCGGCAGTCACCGGCGCCAGCGCCTTGAGTTGTTTGATCACGCTCGCCATTTCGATCGCGGACTTCGCCGCCTCGCCGCCCCGGTTGAACTTCGCCGGATCCGCCCGTTCGATCGCCTGCGCCACCGTCTCCGTCGTCAATACACCGAAAATGAGCGGCACACCGGTCTCCAACGACGCCTGCCCAATCCCGCGGCTGGCTTCGTTACAGATATAGTCGAAGTGCGGCGTGTCTCCGCGAATGACGGCGCCGAGACAAATCACGGCGTCAAACCTCCCAGACTGGGCCAGCGTCTTCGCCACGAGTGGAATCTCGAATGCGCCCGGCACCCGCACTACCTCGATATCCTGATCCTTCACCCCGTGCTTTGTCAGACCATCCAGACAAGACGACAGCAACTTGCTGGTGACGAATTTATTGAACTTCGCGACGACCACACCGAACCGCATCCCCGTCGCATCGTGCGACCCCTTACGAAGCTTCATACCAGCCTACAATTCCCTTCCTAACTACACTCCACACTTCCAGGGTGGATGGGATAGTCCCGACCGCGCGCATTGACCGAGCACCGCCCTTGATCTGTCATTTCGATCAAGTCCTGCGTGCGCGGGCAGCGAGCAAAGGGACTGTCCCGTCCACCCCGTCATACCTTCTTCAGCAGATGCCCCATCTTATTCTTCTTGGTGCGCAAGTAGCGCACATTCGCCTTGTGGGGGGCGATTTCGATCGAGACCCGCTCCACCACTTTCAATCCATAGCCTTCGATGCCGACGATCTTGCGCGGGTTGTTGGTGATTAACCTGATCTGATGCAGGCCGAGATTGACGAGAATCTGCGCCCCGACGCCGTAATCCCGGAGGTCGGCTTTAAAGCCCAGTCTGAAATTCGCCTCAACCGTATCGCTGCCTTCATCCTGGAATCCATAGGCCTTGAGCTTGTTCAGGAGGCCGATGCCCCGCCCCTCCTGATTGAGGTAGAGCAACACGCCGCGGCCTTCTGCCTCGATGATCTGCATCGCGCGATGGAGCTGATCCCGGCAATCGCACCGCAACGACCCGAGGGCATCGGCCGTGAGACAACCGGAATGCACGCGGACTAACGTCGGCGTACCGCCATCCACCTTGCCCTTCACCAGGGCGATGTGCGTGACATTATCGACTTCGTTTTCAAAGGCCACGGCTTCGAAGTCGCCGAAGATCGTCGGCATGCGGGCGGTGGCCGCCCGCTTCACGAAGGTCTCGCGTTGCATGCGGTATTCGATGAGTGCCTTGATCGTCACCATCTTGAGCTTGTGCCGTTTCGCAAATTTGGAGAGCTCCGGCACACGGGCCATGGTGCCGTCTTCATTCATAATTTCGCAGATGACGCCCGCCGGCTGCAGCCCCGCGAGGCGCGCCAGATCGACGGAGCCTTCCGTCTGCCCCGCCCGTTTGAGGACGCCGCCTTTTTGCGACTTGAGCGGGAAAATATGCCCCGGTCTGGCCAGATCGCTCGGCTTCGATTTCGGGTCGAGGGCCACTTGAATCGTGGTTGCTCGATCAGCCGCGGAGATCCCGGTGGTGATCCCTTTTCGGGCATCTATTGAGACCGTGAACGCTGTGCCGAAGGTCGCCGTATTCTCAATCGCCTGGGGCGGAAGCTGCAATTCCTCACAACGTTCAGGCGTCAACGCGAGGCAGATGAGCCCCCGGGCATGCTTGGCCATGAAATTGATCGCATGCGGTGTGACCTTATCCGCGGCAATAACGAGATCGCCTTCATTCTCGCGGTCTTCGTCATCGACCAGAATGATGCACTTGCCCTTGCGAATGTCTTTGATCGCGTCTTGGATACTATTGAATGGATTAGCCATGGTTGGAAAAGTTAACTGATTAATTTTAGGTTGAAAATCGCCCCAACAGGAGGCTCACAGATAACCCTGTTTAGCCCCCACCTGTCAACGGGAAAAACAACCTTACGGAGCCCCCGCACCATCCGCCACCGTACCGCCCCGTAGCCGAAGAAACACCATCCCCCAGGCGCAGACCCCGAGCCCGGCAAAGAACCAGAGCCCCGCGTCGTAACTTCCGGTCACCACCTTCAAACCTGAGAGCACCACCGGAAAGGCAGATCCGCCGATACTCCCGACGGCCCCAATGAGGCCGGAAGCCATCCCGATCTGCCGGGGAAACCCCTCCGCCACCATTTGAAAGACAACCCCGTTGCCCACCCCCATGGCTCCGCTCGCCAGCACGATCATCGCAATGCCCATCGATTGGGAAGGACTGGTCACGGCCACAACCGATCCGACAATGAGCGGCAACACCACATATAAGACCCGCAGGCCGCCGCGCCGATCTGCCGCATAGCCTCCGAAGGGGCGAACCACACTTCCGACGAACCCGCAGAGCGCCGCAACCGACCCGGCGGCGACCGCATCGAACCCGTAGGTCTCGTATAACAGCATCGGGAGTATGCTGCAGAGTCCGACAAAGCCCCCGAACGTAATCGCATAGAGAAAACACAGCCAGTAGGCCGACCGTTGCCGCAGAAGCATAGCGGCATGATGCCACCATTCGACATCGCGGCTGTGCCGGTCACCCTGACGGCTCTCCCGCACAAGCAGCATGAACAGCACAGAGGTCACAGCGACGATACCGGCCATGATTCCGAAAACCTGCTGCCACCCGACAGCCTCCGCCCAGCGAGGCGCGAGAAACAACACCAGCACCGTGCCGATGTTCCCCGAAGCGGCGAGCCCCAACACGAGCCCCTGGGACGACGGCGGATAGGCCTGTCCGGCCAGCGGCAGGGCCACAGCGAAACTCGCCCCGCCCAACCCCAACGACAACGCCAGACACCAGAGCCCGATCGACGCCGGATCCCCCAGCCAACCCCAGAGCAGAACCGCCAACTCCCCGAGCAGAATGGCAACCGCCGTATTCTTGGCCCCGAACCAATCGCAGCTCCAGCCTCCCAGGACGCGCAATACGGCTCCGCCCAACAGCGGCAACGCCACGAGCATCGACAGGTCTGTCCCACTGAGCCCCAGTGCGCGAGCCATCGGCAGACTCAACGCCCCGATCAGCAGCCACACCATGAAACTGACGGTGAGATGCAACCAGGCCCCAAGCAACGTGGGCCAATGACCGCCACGAACCATCTGCCAGATATCAGCCACGCAAGGTCCTCCAAACAGAATCTGCCACTATAGGGGAGCCCCTTTCTCCGGCGCAAGCCAAGGGGTACGTTGAGGATGCTTTCGAGGGGAGAACGCAGCTTGGGAAAGATGCGGCTTGGCGCATCAGGGGTGGGCGGGTGAGAAAAGCGACTTTTTCAGCATCCCGCCGGACAGCCTTTGTCCATCGGAAAGGTTCTGTTATAGTCAGCGTCCCATGAGTGGCCGCAATCCATCTGACAACGAGTCCGACAGCGCGCTGGAACCGGAAATTCTCGATCCCTCCGACGACGAGGTCATCGAAGCCGAAGCGGCTCCCGTCGTACTGGATGTCCCGCAGGCCGATGGACGCATGCCGGCCGATGCCCAAGCCGTCGCCCCAGTTACCGGCCTCCAGCAATATCTGGCGGAAATCCGCCGGTATCCCTATCTCTCCAAAGAAGAAGAATTGCTATTGTTCCATGAATACCACGCGCAAGGCAGCCGCGAGGCCGCCGTGAAACTCATCATGGCCAACCTGCGCGTGTCGGTCGCGATCGCCTCCGAATACCTCCATACCGGCGCCGACCACATGGACCTGATTCAGGAAGGCAATGTCGGCCTGATGCAGGCGATCAAGAAATTCGACCCGACGAAGAACGTGCGCTTCTATGCGTATGCCGCCTGGTGGTCGCGCGCCTACATTCTCCGCTACCTCTTGAACAACTTCCGGCTCGTCAAGATCGGCACCACCCAGGATCAACGGAAGCTCTTCTACAATCTCAAGAAAGAGAAGGCCAAGCTCGCCCGGGAGGGGTTCGCCCCCGACACCAAACTCCTGGCCGACCGGTTGAACGTGCGCGAGCGCGACGTCATCGAGATGGACCAGCGGCTGGGGAATTGGGAACTGTCTCTGGACCAGCCGATCGGTGAAGAGCAGGACGGCACTCTGCTCGATGTCCTCCCCTCCCAGCAATCAGGGGTGGACGAGGTTATTGCCGACAATGAACTCCGGACCCTGTTCCGGAAGAAATTGGCCGAGTTTGCGAAGACGCTGGACGAACGGGAGGAGGACATTCTGCGGAACCGGCTCCTGTCTGAAACACCCCTCACCCTCGACGACCTGGGCGACAAGTACGGCATCACCAAAGAGCGCACCAGACAGCTGGAGGCCCGTATCATTAAGCGATTACGCGAATATATCAAGAAAGACGTGAAAGACTTCGACCGCCTGAAGATCTAGCCGGACAACCGTCATTGCGTCCTCGCGTTTTCCCACTGGAATTCATGAATCTCAATGGGTTATGATTTCTCCAGTCCAGCCGCCGGGATTGTAAAAGAAATTCTTTTCTCGCCCCCTTGACTTGGACCAGCCTCGGGCTATCTCTCGTACTGCACGGTGGCAGTCGCTCTGTCTTTTTTGAGGAGCGTGAGAGTCCAGCCGACGAATGTGGCTCTGCATCAAATCGTTGTAACGTTTACCACAGTTTATTCATCGCACGAGGAGGGTTTGTTATGAGCACAGCAGCGAAAGAGAAGAAGAACCTCGCCAAGGGTTTTCAACCTTTGGGTGACCGGGTGTTCGTCACCTACACCGAGGAACTGGAGCGGACCGCGGGCGGCATTTATGTGCCGGATTCAGCGAAGGAAAAGCCGCAACGGGGTATCGTTCAGGCCATCGGCAAGAAGGTCGAGAACGTGAAGGTGGGCGACCAGGTTCTCTTCGACAAGTACTCAGGCAGCAAGCTCCGCATCGAGGACGAAGAGTGCTTGATCCTCAAGGAAGAAGACATCCTCGGCATTTTCACCAGCTAATCGACAACCACGACGACGATTGAAATAACGGAGGAACCTCATGGCAAAGCAACTGTTGTATAGCGAGCAAGCTCGCGCGTGTATTTTGAAAGGTGTCAACCAGCTCGCGGACGCCGTCAAGGCAACCCTCGGCCCCAAGGGCCGGAACGCGATTCTCGACAAGAAGTTCGGCGCCCCGACCATCACCAAGGACGGCGTCACCGTCGCCAAGGAAATCGAACTCAAGAACCCCTATGAAAATATGGGCGCCCAGCTCGTGCGCGAAGTCGCCAGCAAGACCAGCGACACCGCCGGCGACGGCACCACCACGGCCACCGTGTTGGCCCAGGCCATCTATCGTGAAGGCGTGAAGAACATCACCGCCGGCGCGAACCCGATGGAAATTCAGCGCGGCATCAACAAGGCCGTTGAAGTAGTGATCGGCGAGCTGAAGAAACTCAGCAAGCCCTGCCAGAACAAGACCGAGATCTCCCAGGTCGGCACGATCTCAGCCAACAACGACAAGACCATCGGCGACCTCATCGCGGAAGCGATGGAGAAGGTCGGCAAGGATGGCGTGATCACGGTCGAAGAAGCCAAGTCGATGACCACCTCGCTGGACGTCGTCGAGGGCATGCAGTTCGATCGCGGTTATATCTCCCCCTACTTCGTGACCAACGCCGAGCGGATGGAATGCTCCGTCGAAGAGCCGCTCATCCTCATCAATGAAAAGAAGGTCAGCAGCATGAAGGACCTCCTCCCGGTCCTCGAGCAGGTTGCCAAGATGGGCAAGCCGCTCGTGATCATCGCGGAAGAAGTCGAAGGCGAAGCGCTCGCGACCCTCGTGGTCAACAAGCTCCGCGGCACCCTCAACGTCGCGGCCATCAAGGCCCCGGGCTTCGGCGATCGCCGCAAGGCCATGCTGGAGGACATTGCGATTCTGACCGGCGGCCAGGTGATCTCGGAAGACATCGGCCTCAAGCTGGAAAACGTGAAACTCACCGACCTCGGCCGCGCCAAGCGCGTCACGATCGACAAGGATAACACCACGATCGTGGAAGGCTACGGCGATCCGAAGAAAATCGAAGGCCGCGTGAAGCAGATCAAGGCCCAGATCGAAGAGACGACCTCGGACTACGATCGCGAGAAGCTCCAGGAGCGCCTTGCCAAGATCGTCGGCGGTGTGGCCGTCATCAACGTCGGCGCCGCGACCGAGACCGAAATGAAGGAAAAGAAAGCCCGCGTCGAGGACGCCCTCCACGCGACCAAGGCAGCCGTCGAAGAAGGCATCGTGCCCGGCGGTGGAACAGCCTATCTCCGTTGCATCGGCGCCCTGGAAGGGATCAAGCTGGTCCCCGAACAGCAGGTGGGTGTGAACATCATCCGCCGCGCCCTCGAAGAGCCGATCCGCCAGATCGCGGCCAACGCCGGAATGGAAGGTTCGGTCATCGTCGAGAAAGTGCGCAACGACAAGAACCTCAGCGCCGGCTACAACGCGGCGACGGAAGAGTATGTGGACATGATCAAGGCCGGTATCATCGATCCGACCAAGGTGTCGCGCTGCGCATTGCAGAACGCGGCCTCCGTGGCGGGCTTGATGCTCACCACCGAAGTCATGATCACCGACATCCCCGAAGAGAAGAAAGAAGCTGCAGGCGGTGGCCACGGCGGCCACAACCACGGCATGGAAGGGATGTACTAAGATCCACTGACGGCTGAAAGCCAACAGCTCTCAGCTTTCGGAATTCAGCGAAGGCCCCGGCGGTGATCCCGCCGGGGCCTTCGTGTTTTCGGCGCATGAACTATTTCGAGGAGGTGACCAGTCGCATCGTCGCCTTCAGAACCGGCGAGGTCTTGGAGTCGTAGTAGAAGGCGCGGAAAAACCGGTTCACGAGCCCGGTGTAGCGTTCGTGATCGGCGCGGAATCGGGCGACGCCTTTCGCACGGTCGTCCGTCTCGTAGCCGCCGCGGATCGCGCAGCGTTCAAGCTCTTCAGCTGAATCGGGCAAGGCATGAGTTTGGAAGTCCTGCACCATCTGCAGCTTGTGTTCGACGTCGCGGAGAAAGACATAGGCGGCGGCCAGATCATCCCGCTCCCGGGTCGAGATGAGCTTGTAGCGGACAAAGCGGTCCAGCGCGCCGAGCGTACTGCGATCCAACAACCCCGCCACTTTCTTGCCCGCGAGTACCTGAACGGTCTGCACGAGAAACTCGATCTCCCTGATCCCGCCGATGCCGAGCTTCACGTTGCGTCGTTCATGGCCGCGATCGGCCATCTTCGCATCGATCATTTCCTTCACGCCCCGCACATCCTGGACGATCGCCAGCGCGCCGGAAAGATCGATCTTTTCTTTGGGCAGTCCAAAGATAAACGGCTTTACCATCTTCAGGAACCCCAGCCCCACCTCCATAGACCCGGCAACAGGCCAGGCTTTGAGCAGCGCCAACCGTTCCCACACCACGCCTCTCGTGGAGTAATACTTCTTGTAGTCGTCGAGCGAGCGCGCCAATTGGCCGACCGAGCCTTCGGCCCGCAGACGCAGGTCCACACGGAAGACATACCCTTCCCGCGTCTGCTCGACCAGGGCCTTCGTCAGTTCGCGCGAGAGGATCTCGAAATATTCCTCGTTGGAAATGCCGACGGCGCCGGGCTTCACCGCCTGCCTGCCGCGCGGCGCCTTCGTCTCCCCGTCATGTGAGGCATAGACATAGATCAAATCGACATCCGAACTATAGTTCAGCTCATGCCCGCCGAGCTTCCCCATGCCCATCACGGCAAATCCCGTCTCCACCCACCGCCCCTGCTTCGTCTTGTGCATCGGCACGCCGAACTGCTGCCGCAGGTCGGCATCGACGATCTCATAGGCGGCATGAATGAGGAGACTCGCCAGATCCGACAACAAGGCGGTCGTCTCCGGCACCGGCGACAGCCGCAGCAAGTCGCGCACGCCGATGCGCAACATTTCCCGCCGGCGGAACCGGCGCAGCGCCTCCAGCTTCATCTCCTTCACGGTCAGATGGGCCAGGCTCTTGTGCAGCGCCGTTTCCAGCTCCTTCCGGGCGGGCGGCTTCGAGAGCACCGCCTCCTCCGACAGCCAGTAGACCAGCATGGGATCGCGAATGACGGTAAACGCCAGCGCATCGCTGTTCCCGAAAATCGTGCAGAGCAGATCGAGCATGCGCGGCGAACTGCGCAGGTAGTCAAGAAAGGACGAGCGCGTGACTTCGCCGAACAACCGTTCCCAGTGATTCAACGCCTGATCAGGATCGGCGGTTCGCGCAATAGAATCCAGGAGGATCGGCAGAATCTCGGCGAGTTGACGACGATGATGCGGATCGCCCGCCATCGCCTGAAGATTGCGGTCGGCCTGGTCGATGTCATGCAAACCGTACGCAGAGAGAATCGTCCCTATTTGCCGCGGATCACGTTCAGCAGCCAGTAGCACCGGGCGAGGATCGGGCTTACCGGAAATGGACAGAACTTCTCCTCGATCAGACTTGGAAGGTATCGCCCCCGGAGAAGACTGTCGAATCGGTTTCTTAGTACCCAAGCAAATCTCCTACAGGTACTGCCACTGTTGAAGCTTCCTGCAAGATGTTCAAAATGGCTGTCCAGCAAGGCCGCAGCAAGCGAGGGGCCGAGGCGTACCCTCTGGGGTACGTTGAGGGGCCGAGCGAAGCGAGAACGACGCTGGCGGACATTTTCAACATCCTGGTTGTCATGGCGCGGCATTATACTGACTCAACCCATTCCGGTATACTGGGGGCCGGTCAGCCAAAGGATTCGATCTCTATGCCCCTTGATGAGCAGCTCAAGCAAACAGTGAGTGCCCTCTGCGCCGACGTCGCCCCCGATATCCTTCAGGATTTTCTCAGCCGCATGGATCGGGAATACTTCCGCCGCTTCGAACCGGCAATCATCGCCAAGCATGTTCGACTCACCGCGCAACTGACACCCGACCATCCCTGCGAAATCACGATTGCCGAACGCCCCGATCAACATTTCGATCTCACGCTCGTGGCCTACGACTATTTTTCCGCCTTCGCCAACATCTGCGGCCTGCTCTCCGCCTTCGGGCTGAACATCGAGGAAGGCCAGATTTACACCTTCGCCGACAGCGCCGCACCGGCAACAACCCGCAGCAGTTATGCAGGCGGCCCGCGCAGCCGGCCCAAAGCCCGGCCGGGCTTGAGCAGGAAAAAGATCGTAGATGTCTTTCGCGTACAACCGGTGCGCGGCATGCCCTTCGGGCCAGACGACCACAGCCGCCTCATCGCCGAGCTCACCACCTTGTTGCAGCAACTCGATGCCGGCGAGTTCGACGAAGCGCGTCAGGCGGTGAACCGCCAGTTGGTCGAACACCTGGGCAAGCGGCGCGGGTCCTTCAGCGGCCTGCTCCATACAGTCCACATCACGTTCGACAACAGCCAGTCGCCCACCGACACGGTGATGGACATTCAGTCGGACGACACGCCCGCCTTTCTGTACGCCTTCGCCAATGCGCTCGCCATGCGCAACATCTATATCGATAAAGCCCAATTCGCCATCGAAGACGGCAAGCTGCACGACCGTTTCTACGTCCGCAATCGCCACGGGCAGAAACTGACCGACCCGATCGATCAACAGCACCTGCGCCTGACCGCCGTCCTCATCAAGCAATTCACCCACGCCCTCACCTGGGCGCCGGACCCGGCCAAAGCGCTCGAAGCCTTCGATCAGTTCCTCGACCTCACCGTGCAGGACACCAAAGGCAAGGCCCAACAACAGGCCCTCGCGTTCCTTGGCGACAAGAAGACGTTCCCCCTCCTCGCCCGCCTGCTCGGCACCAGCGACTTTTTGTGGGAGGATTTTCTCCGCCGCCAGCACGGCAATCTTCTGCCGCTGCTGCAACATTACCGCGACGCCCCACTCATCAAGCCGCAAGCGGCGTTGCGGAAGGAACTCGACAAGCTCGTGGACAAGGCCAAGAGCGACGATGCCCGCAAAGAAGCCTTGAACCGCTTTAAGGATCAGGAGCTGTTCCGAATCGACATGAAACACATGGTCGAATCCTCCGGCCTGGCCGACTTCTCCCTGGCCCTGACCGAGCTGGCCGAAGTCATCGTGAACCGCAGCCTGCGCGATTGCCAGGCCAAGCTGGAGAAACAGTACGGAACGCCTAAGCTGGCGAACAAGAAACCCTGCCCCTTTACCATCCTGGGCCAGGGCAAATTCGGCGGGCGCGAACTGGGCTATGCCTCCGACATCGAAGTCCTCTTCGTCTACGGCGGCGCCGGCCGTACCAGCGGCAAGCAGGGCATCGAAAACAGCGAATACTTCGAACGGCTCGCGCAAGAACTCTTGCAGTGGATCGAGGCCAAGCAGGAAGGCATCTTCCACCTCGACATCCGCCTGCGCCCCCACGGCGGCAAAGGCTCACTGACCAACCCGCTTGAAGAAGTCATCAGCTACTACAGCCCGACGGGATTGGCCGCGCCGTTCGAACGCCAGTCCATGATCAAGCTCCGCACCGTCGCCGGTGATGCGACACTCGGCAAGCAGGTTGAAGCCCATCGGGATCACTACGTTTACGGCGGCGAGCCCTGGGATCTCCCCACGGCCTTAGACTTGCGCCGGGCGCAATTGAAGCAGCTCGTCGAGCCTGGCACGGTGAACGTGAAACACAGCGCCGGCGGCCTCGTCGATATCGAATACGCCGTGCAATATCTGCAAGTCATGCACGGTCACAAGCAGCCGATCTTACGGACGCCCAACACGATGCAGGCTTTAGCGGGATTGGTGGAATGCGGATTGGTCACCAGGCAGGACGGCGAGCAGTTACGCAAAGCCTATCTCTTCATCCGCATGCTCATCGACGGCCTCCGCATGGTCCGCGGCAACGCGAAGGACTTAGTGCTCCCCCCGCCCGACTCAGAAGAATTCATCTTCCTCGCCCGCCGCGTCGGCTACACGACCGATGACTGGCAGGCAGGAGCTCGCCACCTCCAGACAGATATTGAGCAGCATATGAAGCAGACTAAAGAATTCTTCGAGAGAACGTTCGGAGTGTTGTGAAGTAAACCTCTGGCCTATCCCCGATAGCCCCCCTCTGATTCGTGAGCCGAATACGACCGTCGTTCGGCTCATAAATTCTTACATTATGAGCCGAATGTGTGTATCATCCGGCTCATGCCCTACAATTGGCAGCAGTCAGACTGGCCGGAGTTTCGATACGACCCCTCGGGAATCGAGGAGGCCCTGTTCAGGCTTGCCGAAAAATCCGGTCGGGCCAGCGGACTCCTCAAGGGGCTGACGGCCGACGCGCAGATGGAGACGACCATCGAAATGATGGTGGTCGAAGCGATCAAGACCTCCGCGATCGAAGGAGAACTGCTGAGCCGGAAAGATGTCATGTCGTCGATCCGGAAGAATCTTGGAATAGAGACCAGCCATCCCACCGGGGACAAGCGCGCCCAAGGCACCGCCGCGCTGATGCTCGCGGTCCGCAACAGTTTTGCCGCGCCCCTATCGGAAGGGACGCTCTTCGAGTGGCACCGTCTGGTCATGACCGGACACCGGCATATCGCCGCCGGACAATGGCGGACCCATGCCGAACCGATGCAGGTCATATCCGGCGCAGTGGGCCATGAGCGGGTGCATTTCGAAGCGCCGCCGTCATCACGCATTCCGGAAGAGATGGCGCAGTTTATTCGATGGTTCAACGACACGGCGCCGGATGGACCGAAAGCCATTCGCAAGGCCGCCGTGCGTTCGGCTCTCATGCACATCTACTTCGAATCGATCCATCCCTTTGAAGACGGCAACGGCCGGATCGGGAGAGCCTTGTCCGAAAAAGTGTTATCGCAAGGACTCGGACAGCCCGCCCTGCTCAGCCTCTCGCGAGCCATCGAAGCCAAGCGGCGCGACTATTACGAGGCTCTGAAAGAAGGCCAGCAATCGAACGAAGTTACCCCGTGGGTGACCTGGTTCGTTAACATCGCACTTGAGGCGCAGATCCAGGCTGAGGAACAGATCGAGTTCACGCTGAAGAAAACCAGACTGTTCGACCGCTGGAAGGACGATCTGAATGCCCGGCAGAACCAGATTCTTCGCCGCATGCTGGAGGAAGGCCCGCACGGATTTGAAGGCGGCATGAGCGCAAAGAAATATATGGTCATCACCGGCGCGTCGAAGGCCACGGCCACGCGCGACTTGCAGGATCTCGCGGATAAGGACGTACTCGTTCCCACCGGGGGCGGCCGGAGCACACACTACAAGGTCAACCTGTAGTATCATTCGGGCCGACCGACTGCTTTCTATGATATTCGAGGGGTGAAGAATGATAGGCGGCAACGCGAAGGACCTGGCCCCCACCCGAGTCAGGCGAATTCATCTTCCTCGCCCGCCGCGTCGGCACACTACAGACGACTGGCAAATTTGCAGCTGGATATTGAACGGCACATGAAACAGGCGAAGGAGTTTTTGAGAGAACGTTGAGGCGCTGTGAGTCTTTTTTCTTTCAATGTGTAACCGTAAGGCCTGAACCGCATTTTTAAGCTCAAAGGGAAAGTCATGAAGAAAGATAAATTCCTTAAGGCGGTAGACACCCTGAAGTTGTATCGCCGCGCTGAGCTTGTAGATGAACTAGGGCAAGAACTCATTTCCGATCTCTATGTAGATCCACTTCCCGATAATCATGTGCTACGGACAGTATTGCGACCAAACACAACGTTCTTGATAGGGCGCAAAGGAACCGGTAAATCAACCATCTTCCAAATGGCACAAGAGTCGCTGACACGGGATAAATACGCGACATGGGCATACATCGACATCAAGACACTCTACGAGTCTTCAACTGCCGAGTTGGTGGGCAGCGCCCCGCAGAGTTACGAATCCGCGCTGACGCCTGATGCAATCAGAAGACTCAGTGTATTTAAGAGCTTCGTCATTGAGCTTATTCGGGAAATCAAGGCTCAAATAACACAACGCGTTACTTCAAGCATGTGGAATCAAGTCAGAGAGGCATTCACCGGATCCGCCACGGATCTTTTCGAAAAGCTCGATGAGTTCGTGGAAGAACTAAAGCAGGACCGGTATTTGGATATTACAGGGAGCATTAAGGCGTCGAAACAGGACGAGGAAACTCATAAAGAGAAGGTCAAGTTCGCTGCAGAGACGACAGCAACAATTTCATCCAGCCCCTCAGCTCAAGCACAATTGTTAGCTGAACTCATTTCCGAACTTGAAAAAACTCGCAGCCAGAACTATTCGCAGGTATTCATCAAGATTTTCAACGTTCGTGGCCTAATAACTCGACTGCGGGAAATCCTGACGACCTTGAATATGAGGCATCTCTATATTTTCATCGACGACTTTTCTGAGCTGCCGCGCGCCGACATGGAGCAAGTTATCGACACAATCCTCACACCGTTCAACAACTGGTCTGAAGAATTTATTAAGTTGAAGGTTGCCGTTTATCCGGGCCGTCTATATGCGGGACAAATCGACTTGTCAAAGGTTGACGAGATTTACCTCGACATCTACAGGGCATACGGACGAAATGACGTGGGTAACATGGAAGATAGAGCAATTGATTTTACGAAGCGCCTCGTTACTACTAGGCTGCTCTACTTCTGCGATGAGGACCCGGAGGCATATTTCGACACAAGCTCCACGGACTTCTGGCAAACACTATTCTACTCATGCCTCGGAAATCCGCGAATCCTTGGATACATCCTTTTCTTTTGCTACGAAACAACGATCATCTACGACAAACGCATTGGCGTAAAAACGATTCAGGATGCAGCCCGTCGTTACTACGAGGAGAAAATTGATCATTCCTTCCGCCTCAATAAATTCCTACATGAGACTTTTGAGGAACGCTCTTCCATCTATAGCCTGAAGGAACTCTTTGAGGAGATCGTGAAAAGGGCAAAGGCTCTCCGGAATTATCGAGATTCAAAAGTGATGAGTGAGATTCCTGGGCGCCCACCAACAAGCCATTTTCATGTGAGGTCAGGATACGAATCCATCCTTTCCACCCTTGAGCTAAATTTCTTTCTGACTAAATACTATGAGATGAAGGACAGGGAAGGCCGCGATGTTTCAATCTACGCGATTAACTATGGGCTCTGCCAGCAACAGTCAATTGCATTTGGGCGTCCACGTGAAAAAAGGGAGCAGCGGCTATACTTCATTGAGCGAGTCTTTGATTTTAGTCCAATCGTCATTTCATATATAAAAATTAATCAAGAAATTGTCTGCAATAACTGCGGCTGCAGGCATGGGCATGAGATGCTGACATCTATTCAGGCATTCGACATGCTCTGCCCCCAATGTAAACAAGGCAGATGTAAACTCGTCAATCTGTCCCGCAAGTACGAACGCCTCATCAGGTCTGTAGCAGACGAAACTTTATTGCCAGATACCGAACTAGGGATTCTGAAAACGCTTCATGATGAGAGACAGAGCATGTTTGCTAAAGAAATTGCTGCACAACTCGACTGTTCCTACCAACTCGTTGGGAGGCGCGGACGGTATTTAGCCGAGCGAAGTCTCGTCGTGAGAGGCGAAAATGAAACTGGCCGCCGCGTTTTCGAGATCACTCCTACAGCACAGGAAGTTTACTTCTCTACCACTCCAGAGGATCAAATGGATTTCGGTAGTGATGACGACAAATAATTAAACAAGGAAACGAGAACACCCAGATAACAATACAATCGAAAAGCGACGGGTTGAGTATTATTTCTGATTGCCTGAAGTGAAGAATAGGGCGTCAGGCACCATTAGGCAGTCGGATTTGGCGGAGCAGAGGGAAACACAGTGGAACTTGGGCACGAAGGCGCGAGATCGAGTGCGACCGAAGCAAGACCTAGGAAACAATAGTTCCTGACACCTTTTTCTGTCCCACAGGCTCCACGCGCTAACGTTGTGTTTCTGCCGGCGGATTGACCGGGTCCAATCGGAGCGGCAGCTCAAATAAAAACTCAGATTGTTTGACAAACATCAACCGCTGGAACTCCTCGGACCAGTTACCCTCTTTGCTGACCGTCTTCACGGGAAAGCGCTGGACCGTGGTGATCCACTGATAGTAATGACGCTGATCTCCATTCTCCGACACCGTCACTTCAAAGAGCTCGGTGGGATGGCCATGCAAAAGCTCGGCGCCGATGTATTCCCGGGATAGCTCCCCGTCCATCCTCTCGCTCACCTGCAGCAAATGGTTCTTGGCGATCGGCACCTCCGCATATTGCCTCCGCTTGGACAGAATCAGCCAGGAGGCGTTGCGGTCCTTCCGCACAATGATGACGCAGACCGCGCCCTGCGGCTGGGCAAACTCAAACCGCCAGCGATCATCCTTGGCATTAACATGAGCCCTGACCACCGTTTTTTCGTTCTTCACGATCCACTCAGCGGAAAAGTCGAGCGCCGCCGCCTGGTGCGCCGGACTACTGATGAGAATCGCCACCGACCACACCCATAACCAAGGAACAAAGAAACGTCGTTTGAAAAGATAAATGGTGTCAGGAACCATTTGGCAGCCCGATGTGGGTGGAACAGATGGCAATACGGTGGAACTTGGGCGCGACAGCGCGAGATCGAGGGCGACCGGAGCAAGAACTAGGAAACAATAGTTCCTGATACCTTTTTCTGCCCCAGCAGGTCTCAAATACCTTCACCAGGAACAGCAGCCCAAGCCAGAAGGCTTGGGCTCGAGAGCTGATCGGGCAACACTACTGTAAGAATACTTCGCCTACCAGCGATCCCGGTTGCCGCCGGATCCGCTTCGTCCGGCACCGGCGCCCACACGCGACTCCTGAGGGCGTGCTTCATTCACGGTCAGTGTACGTCCTCCCATTTGCGAGCCGTTCAGCGCACTAATAGCGGCTTGGGCCTCGGCGTCCGAAGACATTTCGACAAACCCGAATCCCCTGGACTGCCCGGTGAACTTATCCGTGATGATCCGCACTGAAGCAACCTTGCCCTGTTGCGCAAACAAGTCGCTCAATTCCTGCTCCGTCGCCGCATAGGGCAATCCACCGACATACAACTTCGCACCCATCGGATTTCCTCCTTTAATGATTCGGACTTACTGACGGCCCACCAATTGGGTGTCACTTTTACGCCACCAGACATGAATACTGTATCGGTTGCCGTTCGATTATATTGTCATGGTTTATACGACAGAGAAAACCAAAGGGGCCGGTGGGAAGGAAAAGGTGTCAGGAACCATTTGGCAGTCCGATCCGGGTGGAACAGATAGTGACACAGTGGAACTTGGGCGCGACGGCGCGAGATCGAGGGCGCCCGAAGCAAGAACCAGGAAACAATGGTTCCTGATACCTTTTTCTGCCCCCACACATTTCTGAATAGAGGTCTATAGAGCGTTGTGTTTCTTGGTCGTACCGTGCGATAGAGTCTCGGACGGCTGAGATGGGAGGGAGCGTGATCGTCGAAGTCGAATCGAACGAGAACTGTGAAACCGGCGTCTTTGCGCGGTTCAAGGAGGCGGGACCGGCCAGACCGGTGCTGCAGGTTCGGCTTTACGATCGCACTGCCGCCGGAGAATGGTGCTGGGTCACGGGCTGGAACGACAATGCGACAACGCCGGTGTGCCTAGCCTATGCCCAGCTCGTCGAGGACTCAGGGGCCGGACTGGCATATCTCGTGTACGGCGGGCTCTATGGCGTGAGATTGAACCCGATCCGGCTTGACGAACCCTGGAGCCTCACGAATCCGAACCAATGGGGAGAACCCTACCTCTTGCTGTCAAGTGACCGGGACCTCCGATACGCCGAGTAGCGGGAGACCACTGTAGCGTCCATTGTGTGGAAAGAAAGGTGTCAGGAACCATTCGCAGTACACGCCATCAACCGAGATGGACATCCCCCGCTAGGCCGCCTGCCTCCTGCACAGCTGCGCGATCTGCCGCTGCACCGCGGGACGGACGCTGGTGAAGGACAGGCCGAATTCCTGTGAACTGATCCAGCGCACGGTGGCCCCGTCGATGATGAAGGGATTGGCGGCGTCCTGCGGAAAGATGCAACATTCCAGGTCCGCTCCGACAGGAACCGCCACGGGGCTCGTGACGCGACAGCCCCAGGGAGAGATGTCGCGCAACTCGCCCTCACCTTTCTCCATTCGCCCCTTCGCTGAAAAGTGGCTCCGCAAACGGACCGAGGTCCTCGGATGCCGGCGACTTTCGATCGCGCGGTTCCTCGACGCAGGCGGACCCGGCCGCTTTGCTGTGAGAGGCTGCGACGAACGTGGCCCTGCTGTATTCCCTGAGGCGGGCTTCTTTCTTTCGAACAACGGATGGCTCTTCAGACTTTCCGCCTGCCGAATCATCCATTGCCCGGTCTGTTCGAACAGTGCTACCAGATGCGGCTTCAGCTGCCGGCCTTGTGCCAGCACTTCTTCGGCGAACGCGTTCCACTGACCGAATGGCTGCGGAACCGGCCCGCGCCCGCCGGTGCTCAGGTGCTTGCTCCGTTGCGCCACATCGCGGAATGTCGGGTCCTCTTTTCTGATCGCCTCATAAATCTGGATACTTTCTTCATGCCGGTCTAACGATTCCAGCGTCTGACCGAGGTGATAGAGAACGTAGTGGTGCTCACCCGGTGAAAACGTGTGGGCCGCGAGGGCTTGCCGGAAGGCCATGACGGCCTCTTCATGACGACCGGCTGTTTTCAAACAGAGCGCAATCTGCAACTGTGCTTTCCCGGAAAAGGCTGGATCAAGGGCGGCCTTTTTGAAATCGTCGATGGCCTGATTGAACATCTGCACTTTTTTCAGTACCAGTCCGTGCTCATAGTGCTCGAATGCCGACATCGGTTGTTGCATATCCGACCCTCCGTTCCTGCGCGCGATACAACATCACGCGCCTCTTGATGAACGGGAAAGCAAGACTGACGCCCTGGGCAAGCGCTTCGATTTCAATCACTTAATAATAGGGGCCGTACACGGAGGGAAGGAAGATACCGACAGAGCGACCTATATGGTACGGGAGTACGAAAACGGGCACAGATCAAGGTAGAGTGAACCACTCTCCCCCGTCCGTCCACCCGGCAGGCACAAGGCTCCAGGGCACGAGGGGAAGCCCGATAGACCGGGCTTCCCCTCTTTCACCCTCCAGGGACAAGCTGAAAACCTCTAGTTTCCAACCACTGCGATCGGTTTCACTTGGACAGGAGACTTCACGTCCGCCTGCTGCATGCCAGCCCGGGCTTCAGCCAGCGGCTTGATGCGCTGGTCGCCGGGAGGCAGTACCCGCAGATAGCCCCACTGTCCAGACTGGGAATAGGGCAAGCGCTGATTACTCCAGACATAGTCTCCCTGCATACGGAACGGACCGCCGGCGCTCGGGAGGAACGCATCGATCGATTCCGATCCTGCAAATTCCACCACGCTGATCATGTCCGCCCCGCGCATGAACGGCTCAATCGGCCATTCGTGCCGTTCGACGCTGAACATGCCGTTCTGTTCGTTGCTCGCCCCGAACACATGGATCCGCACAGGGTCTCCCGCATGCGCCTCGATAATCGGAGTCGCCGGATCCTCCGGCTTGTCGGCAACGCAGGGTTGAAACATCTTGCCGAGCGTGCAGCCGTTTCCCTCCCGGAATTTGTACGGCTCCGCCCGGTAGTTCACCGCAGTGAGCCCGGCGGTGTTCTGCACATAGGGCATGAAACTCGTCCCGATGATGTTGTCTTCGTCCTGGAAGAACAAGGCGACATCGCGATAATTCGCCCGGTGTTCGTATCCTTGGATCGTTCGATCCACAATGACGTCGGCCGCCCAGCTGTTCTTGTTGGACAGGTCCGCGCCGGTCTTCGGATCCCGGTACTTCGCGCCCTTGGGGCCGATCACCACCGCCCCGTAGAGCCCGTTGCGCGGATGGGTCATCACATTGCCCCAATCCCACACCAGTGAGGCGGTCTCACCAAGGAAGGGATCCGCGTAGTAGGTGTAGATCCGGTTTTCTCCCGGCGCGACGGTCTGATCGCCGGGATTGTTGCCGACGTTCGCTCCCAGCGAATCCTTGGGATCGAACGCCAGCCCGATGGCCGAGAAGGACGCCCGCCCTTCTTTCATCCGGTTCGTGAGCTTCACCTTGAGGCAGTCCCCCACATTGGCCCGCAAGGTGAGCGGCATCGGCTGGAGGCCTGCGGCCACCGTCGCAACCTCCTCTTCCAATACATATATCTTCGCGTTCGGATTCGTCATCTGAATCGTCCGTTCAAAGTCGATCTCGATGGAATCAGGCGCTTTGGGATTCAGCTTCATCGAGGGGTAATCCAGCGCCACGACGTTGAAGCTCTTCACCGGAGCCTCCGACGGGCACACCGCCGGCGGTGTGGGCATTTCATTTCTCCGGCTGTAGCCGGCAGGCAGTCTCTGCAGGTCAGGAGCCTCCTTGTCCAATACCCGCATAATGCCCCAGGCTCCCTCGGAGAACTTGGATGCGCGGCCGTTGAAATGGATATAGTCGCCCGGCTGGAGCCGTGGACCGCCCGCTTGCGGCACCACCAGATCGTACCGTTCGGCGATGCCGATATGAATGGAATTCTTCCGGTTGGCATCTCCCGCATAACGCTCGGTGAGATACGTGTGACCGGAGAGCGTCCAGACCATCGTCTCGTTCGCCATGGTTTGCAGCAGCCGAAACACCACCGTGTCTCCCAGATAAGCCCGCACCATCGGCGTATAGGGATCGCCGTGGACGGCGCTGCTGAAGAGCTTCGAAGCATCCGGATTGGCCGTCAGGCGTCCCGAAATCGGCTCCGCCTTGAAGTTCAGGCCTCCGCCCGTCGTATGAGTCCCGCCGTTGAGGAAGGCCATCGGCGTCATCGGAATATGCTCGGGCATCGGGAAGGAGATCGTCTTCCCCGCCTCCAACGCCACTTCGATGGGCTGTCCCGGCGGATTGCCTGCGGTGACGATGTTCACGGTGTGCGGCACGGTGTCATTCAACTGCACCATCAACTCCCGGAAGCTTCCGTTCACACCGTAACCCACCGGTTCGGCCGTCCGGATGTCGGCGAGCGGCCCGCTCCTGATCTGTTTGCCGGTCTTCGGGTCATGGTAGGTCGAACCGACCGGCTCAATGATAATGGTGCCGAAACCTCCATGCGGCCACGTAACCCGACCCAACGCATGGTCATGCCAAAAAACCGTCCCGACGTCGGAATCCACCCAGAACCGTTGCCGGACGAACTCCACCGTCACGATATCCTTGACCGGGTGGCCGTGCTTCAACGGCCTGTAGAGGGTGATTTGATTGCCCGTGACGGATTTCACGCGGCCGATCTCGTTGCCTTCGACGTTATCCGCCCCGATCAGGATTTCCACATTGGGCTGGTACTGCGCGGCATTCTTGACCGTAATGACCCGGTCGCCCTTCCCAGCCGCCTTTGTGAAGATGGTATTCATCGGCAACGGCAGACCGTGGTTCACCTTTTTCTCCAGCATCGTGAACGGCCGCACCGACTGTTCATACGAAAAACCGGTGATGACGCCGTCGGAGGACTGGTTGTCGAACTGCAGGAAATGCCAGTGCGTATTGATCTTGGACGCATGGAAGTTAATGTGGTCGTCATCCTCCCATTCACTGGTCAGCATCCAGTCGATGCAGTCATAAATATTGGCGCGCACGACCAGGGGATATTTGACGTCGCTCTTGCGAACCTGGGCTTCCTCCTCGTGCAGCACGTAAATCAGCCCGTCCCTGTCCACGATTGCCGGCGTATCGCCCTGCTTGTCCGCCAGTTTCATCGGCGTCTGAATGAAGTGGACGTTGTACTTCTTCGATCCGGCGTTTTCCGGACACATGCTCCAGCGGCCGTTTTCGCCTGGTTTCGCCGGGTAGGAACTGGGCAAGCCGTCTTCGTCGAGATGGATCATGTCCAGCCATGGAGAAGGATTATGGTTCTGCGAAAACGGCACACGCCGCCCGAAGTGCGGTTTCAAATGGGGCCAGGCGACTTTACCCGTGGCCGCCTCAAACACAATGGGCAACCGCTGACCGGGGGTCGCCGACTGGTAGCGGGGATTCGGAACGGCGTTTTCCCGTTCCGTCATAGCGCGATTGCCCTGCCAGGCCCAATCCAGGACGCTCGCATCATAGGAGAGGGTTTGCCCCTTTTCATCGTCCTTATGACCCGGCTTGCCCTGGGGCGGCAACTGCATGGTCACCCAATCTTTGATCGTGACAACGGCCGGATCGGCCTTCCAATCGGTCTTGCCTTTCTCGATGATCCGGAACTGCTTGCCGAACCAATCGACTGTCTTGCCGATCAGTTCATCCGAGTTCACGCCGTTCTTCAGACGACCGGCCCGGTCCGGCAGCTCGCGCAGATCCGGCATCGGATCATTGTGATGCTCGCCCTGCTGCAGCGTGTTGTACACGCGCCAGTAGCCCCACATGCCGGCGATATAGTGATGGGCGACGTGGCAGTGAAACAGGAAATCTCCGGCCAATTGCTGGCAGAGGCCCGAGCCGCACTCCGTTTCCAGATCCATCGTCTCTGACGGCCCGATCACTTCGACATCGACACGGTCGGACTTCGTCCGGATGACCGGATACTTGACCGGTCCGTTCTTGGCGGCATGCCAGAGCGGCATCTCGTCGATGGCGCGTGGACTCCTGGGCCAGCGGATGGACCCCCCGTGAGGATGGTGGGAATGGAATACTTCGGACCCGCCGTGGACCAGACGGAATTTTGCGGGATCGCCCAGATAGCTGCGTGGCACGGTCGTCGCGGGATCGCCGAACGTATAGGCGCTATAGGCCATGGACTCGTCTTCAAAGCCGAAATACTCGTGCTGAGCCTGCATGTTGTCGACGCCGAAGGGCTCGCTTCGATAATTGATGGCCCGGGCCACCGGCCGGTAGACGTCGGTCAGGGGATCGCGCTGCGGAAGGAAGTCGCCTTTCTTGTTGAGCGGACGGAACGCCTCATCGCCGACTTCGTGATAGATGATGACGAACTCCCGGAAATCCGGCCCCGAGCCGTTCTTGATGATCGCCTGCCACCCGCTCTTCATGGCCGTCGGTTCCCCGCTCCCCAGCGGATCGAGATACTCGGATCCTTTCGGCTCGATCACGAACGTGCCGAAGAGGCCCATGACCGTCAATTCCCGATCGTTGCTGTACGAGTGGAACTGCCGTCCGCCTTCCTGCTGGGTCGGCGGGATGTACCACTCCAGATCGACGGTCTTTCCTTTGGCCGCGATGCTGTCAGGATTCGTCGTCGTCGCAGGCCGACCGGTGGACGCGATCACCATGCTGGAGCCGTGCACGTTGAGACTGACCTCCTCACCGCCATCCAATTGATTGCGCAGGGCGATCTTCACGCAATCGCCCTGGTTTCCCCGGATGACCAGCGGCTGGATCCATTGATTCTGCAAACCGTTCTTCACCGCGCCCGGATCATAGCCGTCCTTTTCACGGGACTCGCGGTTCTTCGCTTCCTCTGCGCGCACCTTGTCGAGGTTTTCAGTGAGCACGTACATATAGCCGGGATAGAAATCGAGCCACATATTGAGCGAGATTTCGACGTTGATCGCGGAGATATCGTACTGCCGCACCGGTGCCGCGGCGGGACAGCGGCCACCCAGAGTCGAAACCGGCTCCACGCCGGAATTCGACATGAGCAGCACGTCCTGATTGCCCGCGCCATACTGGTGCATCATGCTCAGGTTGTTAAAATATCCACCGGTGCGTTGCGCAGCCAGATCCTGCTCCATCTGCTGCATGACGCGGTGATGCTGAAGTTCCATCATCGCGGTGCGCTCCGGGCGGCCCTCCATCACATCCTCGACGATGGTTTGTCCTTTGAGTCGCTCGGCCCAGGCCGTCTCCGGCGGGTGCTCCGCGGCTCCCTGATGCGCCGCATGTTGGGCCACTGCCTCGTCCCCGGCCAAGGCAAGACTCACAGTGCACACGACATTCGCAAGTGTCCGATGATATTGGCCCAGCCTCCGCATCATAATGTCTTCTCCATTTCCTCTCTTGATCGATCCATCCCTATGTCGTCCGGTGCCTGCCGGCAACCCGACGTGCCTGCCTGCGCCCTGTTCACGCGTCTCCGCCGAACTACCGCCGGTTTCTCCGGGTAATGCCCGGCGCCGGGGTCGCGCCTACATCGACGATGACCTTTCTGCCGCTGCGCCGGACGATCCCCGACCGTACCCGCCTTGTTACCCCATCTATACCCTCAGCCTCCTCCATCAACGTGTCGACGAACCTGTCTTCAGACGCTCATGTCTCAATTCATAAAGTCTGGCAGAGGCCAACTGCATTGGAGGGAAGGTGAGGAGGCCAGTCCATCGTTTCCCGCTCCTCTGCCAGACAATTCATAGCCATCACACACACCGGTCTGTTTTCCCCCACAGACCGGCGACATTCTCAGTCAGCGCCTGCAGGCCGCCGGCATGACCTCGGTCCAGCAAAACCCCGCTGCGGCGACCATTGCCAGAGACCAGCCGAGACGACACATTCCTGCTTCGTCGCACGCCGTCCACGCTTGCTCCGTGCCGTGAAATAGTTTCCGCACGTCATGCCTCCTCGCGACGGCCTCGTGTACGTTTCCCGCTCTTCGGTGCTGCGAACTAGATCAGCAACTGGCGTGCCGTAAGACCACATCATGCGGGCACAGCAAGGGACGCGAAAAATCAGGCAGATCGACGGCGTGAAAGAACCGGTGCAGGAAGGACGGCACACAGGATCGCGATAGTCCGCGGTTCACCGCGAAATATCGCGGGAGTGGCCTATACCGTTCATTGGTGAGCTCATAGGATCAGGCAAAGGATAGATGACTTGGTGAACAGCCGCAGTCATTTCTGGCAGGCCATTGTGCGGGGGACGAAGATCGCTTCGGACAAGCGGATTGCCCAGCGGTTCATGCTCATTCCGAGAACCAGCGTGCCGAAAGTCGTTGCTGCGAGAATGACAGGGGCCCATCCCCGCACTTCATCGCGCTCTTGCATTGTCTCTCTGTCGCGTTGGGCCATTTTGTGCTCCACCCCTTGAAACGCCAGGACAATGGTGTTTTCCAGCTCCAGTCCTTCTCCCATCCGGATATAGCTCAAGACATCTTCTTCACGTCCAAGGACCAGATCCAGCGTGAGGCGGCGTTTTGTCTCCAGGAGCTCTGTCACCTTGCCGGTGAGAATCTGAACAGGGGCATGAAGATCCGGCCAGGGAGCCGTGATGGCAACCAGGCGGTTCACAAGACCGGGGATGTCATATTCGGCAGCAACCATGGGTTTTACAAATCTGCCTTCCTTCGTCAAGACATAGCCTCGAAAACCGTTGTCCACATCGGTAACGAGACGTTCGAGTCGGAGCAGTTCCTGTTTGATATGAACGTAGCGGTCTCGATCATCATGTACGGCCTGCCATCGACTGATAAAGCCTGCCTGGATTGCGAGTAACAGGGACAGCATGAGCACGACGAGGACGCTCAGTATCAGTTTGCGCTTCATAGGATTGGTCATGGATCGGCTGTGACTCTGTCCGAGTTCATGGGAGGGAATCCCCCCCATGAACTCGAAAGATCTTACAACCAGGTGACCCGTTCAGCGGGTCTGATGTAGATCGGCTCTTCGACCTGAATACGCGCCACTTCCTTGCCCGACTTGTTGAAGCCCAGCACGGTATCGTTGTACATCTCGAAACGCTTCCCGTGGATCTGAGTCTCAAACACCTTCGGACCCGGAATGACATCGTACCGGAAGACGATCTGCTGACTGGCTCTCCAGAGCTGGAGGACCGCCAACAGTTCGCGGCTGGGCACGAGATACTTCTCGATGGCGTTGTCCACGCCCGGGCCAAACATCT